>ERZ808028.573-NODE-573-length-29617-cov-5.189980_pt1 | contig 29617 bp, 25 predicted proteins | sample MGYA00380184_ERZ808028 | MGnify/ENA primary metagenome ERZ808028 (study PRJEB31490, sample SAMN06133397) | mouse gut metagenome | isolation source: J8_1 | host: mice | place: China: Chengdu | collected 2015-05 ...
AATGACCTCTGCAATAACCTTCAGAGAATCAAGAATAGTGGCAAGGTTTTGACGGTTCATCGGTATGGCTCGTCCAACATCCATGGAGATAATGATCTTGTGCTGGCAATTCAGGAGAGTATTGACAGAGCGTTTGAGCTTGCTAGGATTGAGAACAAAGGCAAGGACTCTTTGAGGGAATCTGTAATTCGCTATCTATCTGACGCAGAAAACAAACAGAGTTTCAATGTTTATGTGAAAGGCAGCTATGCCGATCTCTTCGGCGGAGATGATGTGGATGCGATCATTAAGAAACTCAGTACATATCAGGACAATGCGCTCCATGCGTTGATGGAAAAAATCTTTAAGGTTGCAAGAGAACGTCAGATTCGCGCATTCTCAATGACCGCAAGTGATCTCTCCGAATGGATCAAGGAGATCATTGCTGCAAACGAACTGAAAGCCATTGTATTTATTTGGGATGAATTTACAGAGTACTTCTACAATAACAGCAGGAGTCTTACAGGATTCCAGGAACTTTGTGAGTTGAGCGAAACAGAACCGTTTTACTTTATCCTTGTTACACACGTCAGCTCCGGACTTTTCCATGAAGGCGACAAGGATTTCATCAAACTGAATGGGCGCTTTGTAAATCCGCATAGCTTGATAAGCTTGCCGGAGAATATTGCTTTCCAGCTTATGGGAGCGGCTATGGAAAAGAATCAGGATAAGGCTGTACTGGATGATTGGGAGGATGTGGCTGACGATCTGGCTGACCGTACAAAAGAGTCGCGTAAAATTGTGAGAGGAATCGCAAGTATCAAGGATCAGGAAATGCTGGATATTTTGCCGATTCATCCGTATACAGCTCTGCTTCTCAAGCATATCTCATCTGCTTTTGATTCTAATCAGAGAAGTATGTTTGACTTTATTAAGAATGACCGGGGGGATGAAATAAAAGGCTTCCAGTGGTTTATTGATAACTACGGTCCGGAAAATGACAATCCACTTTTGACAATAGATATGTTATGGGAGTTCTTCTACGACAAGGGAAGAGATTTTCTTGCGCATGATATCAGGACAGTACTGGATTACTATACCCGCAGCGCAAACAAGAAACTGGATATGGATGAAAAGCGCATCCTGAAGACAGTGCTGCTTTTGCAGGCCATTTCTCAGCATGCTGGCGATTCCGTAGAACTATTCATTCCAAATGAGAAAAACGTGGATCACGCGTTTGAGGGATCAGATCTTGATGGTGGAGCAGCAGGACGATGCGCTGAAAAACTTGTAAGGGATAAAGTTCTTTTCAAGAAACAGCTGGGCAACGGCAAGTTCCAATATAACGCTTATGTAAATGAAGTGAGCGGAGTGGAACTGGACAAGTTTAAAGAAGAAATAGACAGAAAGACCACGACGGCATTAATCACCGAGCTGCTTTCTGACAAAACCACTGTTACCGAGGCAATTACACTGGGCGGTGCGCTTAAACTGCGCTATGAGCTGAAGTATGTATCTTCCAGCGACTTTGATCAGACAATCCGAACACTTCGCAACAGAGAGGCAGAATTTGAGAACAAGATTCCGGCAGTAGTCTGCTTTGCAAAGAGTGATATGGAAGCATCGATGCTTTCCAAGAAGATTCAGGATGCCGTCAGAGATGGAAGTTTCCATATGGTATTTATTGATACGACTATCAATCCTTTCGGTCAGGACGGCTATACCCAGTACAGGAATGATATGGCTCAATCCATGTATCAGCAAGGGAAAGACAATACGCTCGCGAGCCAGTATTCGAGCAATGCAAAAGATGCCCTCAAGAAATGGAAAACCCGCATTGCTGGCGGAGAATTCATCGTTTATACAGAGAAAAAACCGGACGGCGAAAGAGCAACATCTTTAGATATTCTTATGTCGGTACTTCAGGCAATCAACAAGGAGAAGTTCCCGGATTGTTTGGAGGTTGCTTACAATGTTCTTCCAACAATGTATATACCATCAAGTTTGAAGCTTGGTGTTGAATGCGGAGCGAACAGAGTTACGAGGCAGACATTCTCCTCCAAAAATATAACCACAAAACTTGAGACCGCTTTGAAAGAGGCTTGGGATGATTCTGCATACTGGGAAACGCATCCCAACATTCTGATATCGAGAATTAAGATTAAGGTTGACAAGGCAATCGCAGATGCCTTTGAGAATGCCGGTCAAATCTCAATCCGCTCCATATACGAAGTGCTCAAGGGGAAGCCTTATGGATTCATGCCTTGTAATCTCTCGGCGTTCATTCTTGGTTTTATCCTGAAAGAATACATAGACGGAGCTTACAGTTGGAGTGACGGTCTTACCAATGATGAACTTAATCTGGAAAAATTGAAGGAGATGGTTGCAGAAATCATCAATCTCCAGATTACACCGAATCCAAGATATAGGGACAAGTTCATTGTTGCTATGACTCCGGAAGGGAAAGCGTTCAATGAAGCAACGTCTGTCGCTTTCGGTATTCCGTTGAACCTTTGTACATCCATTGAACAGACGAGAGAGCGAATCCGTAACAAGATGAAGGAGCATTCTTTCCCAATATGGACGCTCAAAAAGATTATCTCTGATTTCAGCCTTAAAACTGATTCACAAGTAATCTCTGATTTGATTGATAACTATTGTGGCATTGCAAACAGCAATAATCTCGGCGGAGCTAAGACCGATAACAGCATTGCACTGGAAATAGGTTCAATGTGCATAAAGCATTCTGACGCTCCTGCCGATTTAAAGACATTGCTGACAAAAGAAAGCTGCACCGAAGGCATGAAGAAATATCTCGAGGACTTTGAGGATGGTGAGTTAGTCAAGCTTGCAGCCGAGGTTGGAGACAATGGCCAGTATATCAACGTTCTTCGGAGTAAATTTGATGCCGATGCGGCAAACTGGGTCTGGAATGTCGAGACAGCTGAACAGAAAATCAAGGAAGTCATTCTGGAGTATAGAATCATTGTTGAGAGCAACAAGGTTATCGCAAAGAATATTTCGTTTGCAAACACTATCCAGGAGTGGATTGACAAGTGCAACTATATTCGGATTTCATTTGCATTAGCTAAGAATCATTTTGGTGGACTTGAACCGTTTATGGATATGCTTCACAATATGAAGAGAGCCGGAATGCTGCTTGACTCTCAAAAGCAGAAATTCCTTGATCTTCTTGTGGCAAACGAAGAAACATTTAACCAATTCTACAATAACCAGGTAGATCTGTTTAAAACAGTGTGCGCATATTATATTGAAGGTCTGACCGAGGAAGAAATCAGGGTATTCTACCAGACAATTCCTATCGGTACCTTTACAATGGACAAGACAGCATACACCAATACGGTGGATACAAAAGCGAAAGAATACCGTAGTTCTCTTGGAAACGAACAACTGAAGAGGCTTTGGACAGAGAAGACAAAATCGTCTTCACCGAGGGAATGGTCAAAAAAACATCTGATGCCTATCCTGTGCCTTGTTCCGGATAATGAGGTGCAGCAGGCACGGGCTGCTTTTGGAACATTGAATAAGAATCATCCTGACGGAACCGCTATTGAGAAAGCCAAGGAATATCTTGAGAAAGCCACATTCTATAGACTGATGGACGATCAGGCTGCTCTTGACAAGATCTTTACGGATACGATTATTAAAGGTTTTGCGGTAATGCTGACGGATGTGGAAGAAGTAAAACGCTATTTGGATAGCCGCATTTCATCTGATCCATATGATTGGTTTGGTCTTCCGGAAGTGGATAAGAAACTCCAGCAGATGGCCGAGGCTAAATATAATCAGGGAGGATCAGCAAAAGCACTTGAAAAGATCGACAATATGGATGTTGAAGATGTAAAGCGTTATCTGAAAGAACTGATTAAGGATAATATGACTGTAGGTATGGAGATTATCAAAGGTAATTGAGGTGATTCAGAATGAATTTAGCTGAATGCAAAAAGAAAATAGACAGATTTCTGTCAAAAGATAATGTTCAGCCCTTGATCGTGGATGTACAAAATCAGAAAGACTGGAGCAATTTGATGGTGTATTATAATGTTGGAACCAACAATGTTATAAAGGCATCCGATTATTGTAAGAAAGATGAGTTCCCGCAGATAGATGCGCTTTTCCACGATCTTGAGACAAAACCGGGCATTACATTTGTCACTGGCATGAGCTCTTTCCTAAAGCTTCATGGAAAACAGGAACTGAGAAAGGTTATAGGAGAGATTCTATCTATGTCCACTGTGGGGCATGTAGTTATCATTACTTACCAATGTCGGAAGTACATGGATTTCAAAGATCCTCGCTTGCAGCCACGCATCGCTGTTCTTGATGGTGAGGAGCAGGAATTGCCGGAGATCTATCTTTCGTCTCCAGGGCTGTCATTTAAAGGGGCTCAGACAATCAACGGAATTGATTCATTTGCAGCGTCGGTAGAAAGTACATCCGCAGGGAAACTTCTCATCTTTACCAGCAAAGAGAAGGCGGATTATCCAAAGGCTTTGTATCGCATCATTGGACTATCTAAGGCTTATGATGCTCTGTTACAGAAAGATCCGAAGACATCGGAACTGAATGAAGCGATAGGAACGGATGAACAGTGGAAATATGCACTTGGACTGTTTGAAGGGAAACCAGACTGGATTACAGTAATCGATGGTGAGTTTGGAAACCATATGACGTTGGAAATCCATGTCCAAAATTACAGGCAGATGCAGGCAAATCGCTTATGGCTGTATTTTGTAGGATTAAAGCTTTTCGGAGCAAAGAACAACTGGTGCCTTAATTACGCATCATCGAAGTCAACTGGGTTGCGTGATCTGATTTCCAATGTGTACCGTGGGATTTTAAACAAAAATATAAAGGATGCGGATTTCTGGGACTGTTATGAAAGCCGGAAGATACTTCTTAATCAGATAGGAAATCCATCGGCAGAGCTTACAGCATATTGCAAGGTGGTAGTTGGTAAGGGTAAAAACGCTATCTATTATCTTACGGACAATACCGAACAGGAAAGAGAGACCATATTTTCGTTTCTCGATCAGTATGGTACAGAGTTTAAGCGAGACGAGCTTATGGGGATACTTAAGCGAGTTTATCCCGACCTGTTTGCATACCTTCAGCCATACAGATTTAGAAATGATCTTCTGGATAATTATTTCCAGGATTACAAGTATCAGAAGGTCATCAACAAGATCCTCCCTGAATTTGAGGCAATCGTGTTAGAGCAGGCAGAAAAGAGAGAGTACAATCTTCTTCTCGAACCGCGATCTTCCAAGATAGAGAAACTCAGCACAAAAGATTCTTTGCTGTATTTTATAGATGCAATGGGTGTGGAGTATCTTGGCTACATCATGTCGGTGTGTAGAGAACTTCAGCTAAATGCAAAGATAACCGTATGCAGGTGTGAACTTCCGTCTATTACAAGCCGGAATAAGGAGTTCCTTGAGCTATGGGATGAGAAACAGATTGTCTCCATTAAGGATATTGATGAAATTAAGCATCATGGCAAGTTTGACTATGATTATTACAGCAATTCTAAACTCCCGCTGCATCTTATGAAAGAGATGGAAACCATCTATGATACTTTGGGGAAAATCAGGAATAAGCTGATTAGTGGTGGAACAATCAAGCGTGCTGTGATGATAGCGGATCATGGTGCCAGCAGACTCGCAGTGCTCCACGACACCGAAAATGTATGGGAAATGGGAGAAAAAGGGCAACATTCAGGAAGATGCTGCCCTAAGAGCGATTTAGATGTTCAACCGAGCTATGCCACAGATGCCGGTGATTTCTGGGCACTGGCAAATTATGATCGGTTCAGAGGAGGCAGAAAAGCCAATGTTGAAGTTCATGGCGGGGCCACACTGGAAGAGATATGTGTTCCGATTATTGAACTGACATACACGGATGGGAAGACTGAGGTCCATCTTATGCCTGCAGATGCAGATGCGGTAGACTTTACCGATGTATTGGAAATTGAGGTTAGCTTCCGTAAAAAAGCTGCCATTAAGGTGTTTATGACGGCAGAACTTCCGGATGTAAGCATTATAGTTGATGGAAAGAGTTATGAAGCTGAACCTCTCGGAAATGGCTTTTATAGGGTTGATATGCCAGACTTGCGAAAGCCTGGAAAATATACTGTGGATGTTTATTCAGGTGATAATATCGAGGCAGAAAAACTGACACTTATAGTTAAACGCGAGGGTCAGCGTGAGAAAGACCTGCTGTAGGAGGAATTTGATCATGGACAACAAGCTTCAGGAATGCTTTGAAGATATGGTGGTATACAAAGATCTGAAGAAGAGTAATTTCTTCTCATCTCTTGGATTGCCTTCTTTCTTAAGGGACTGGGTGCTTAAGAAATTTGAGGATGATGAAGGTAATTATGATGTTGAGGAAGTGACAGACTTTATTAAGACATATCTTCCGCAAAAAGAAGAATGGATCAGCATAAAGAATAGAATCATCTATGAAAACGAGCGTGTTAAGATTCTGTCCAAGGTTGGGATAGATATTGATATCCGAACCGGTGAGATTTCGTTTTCCCTTCCCAATTTTGGCCTGACAAACAGGGAAACAATCATTGAAACCCCTGTATGGGAACAGTACAAGAATGAGCTTACCAATGGTCAGGAAACATGGGGAGTCATTGAACTTGGATATCGTCTGCCAAATGATACGGTAAAGCCTAAGATTCCAGGCAAGATCAAAATGACAGGATTTACCAATTTCTGCCCGTACACAGCCGATCTTGATTACTATAAAGACGTACGTGCGGAATTCGATATCTCTGAGTGGATTGATGTCCTGCTTGGTGCAATGGATTACAATGCTGCTGGATATAAGAATGAAGAAGAAAAGTTAGCAATGCTTACCCGGTTGCTTCCATTTATCGAAAAAAGGCTTAATCTTCTTGAGCTGGCTCCAAAGGGAACCGGCAAATCATACGTTTTTGGAAATGTAAGCAAGTATGGTTTGCTGACTGACGGCGGTAAGATTACCCGTTCTAAGATGTTCTACGATGTGAGTCGCCGTTCTCCAGGCTTTATTGTTGGTAACGACTATGTTGCTATTGATGAGGTTAAGCTGGTTACATTTAACGATGTCAGCGAGATGCGTTCAATTATGCAGGGCTACATGGAACGTGGAAGATTCAACATTAGCGGCTATGAAGGTGAGTCCTTTGCAGGTGTTGTACTTCTTGGAAATATTTCAGTCGAAAATATGGATGAGTACACGAGTATGTTCTCGGAACTTCCCACTCTTTTCCAGGAAAGCGCTCTTGTGGATCGTATCCACGGGTTTATTAAAGGCTGGGATATTCCAGAGATGAAGGATAACCTGAAGGTTTCCGGCTGGGCTTTGAATTCCGAGTACTTTTGCACGGTTCTTCATATGCTCCGGGATGATGCAAGTTACAGAGCTATTGTTGATCAGATTGTTGATGTTTCTGAAAATGCGTATGTAAGACATACAGAGGCGGTAAAAAGGATAACTACAGCTTATTTAAAGCTCCTGTTCCCTCATGTCCGTACAGCAGAAGACGTTGACTTGAAGTTGTTTAATCGCTATTGCCTCAGACCTGCCGTGAATATGAGGAAGATAATCTGGAGACAGCTGTCGATTCTTGATGCTGAATATAAAAAGGACGATAAGCAGATGCCTACGTTTACAGTAAAGGAACCAAACAATGAAGCATGAGTGCATTGTGTGCGGAAAAGTTAATCTGGACAAGGATACTGTAGGGATTAATAAGAAGCTTCTGGGAACAGATATAACAAATTTTTATTGTATAGATTGCCTTGCAGATTATCTTGAATGCACAGTTGATGAATTATTGGAAAAAGTTGAGGAGTTTAAGGCAGAGGGCTGTAAGCTCTTCTTGTAAGGAATGGCGATGAAGCAGTATATTTATGCGGATAATGCCGCAACCACACAAATTGACAAGATTGCTGTTGACGTAATGATGCCGTATCTCTTCGAAGAATACGGCAATGCGTCTCAGCCTTATGCCTTTTCTCGGAGGCCAAAGAAAGCACTACAGGAGTCGAGAGAGCAAATCGCTGCTTGTATCGGTGCTTCTCCGGATGAAATATTCTTTACTTCCGGAGGAACAGAAAGCGATAACTGGGCTATTAAGGGAATAGTCATGTCTGATGTGGGAAATCATACGATTATTACCTCGTCTTTTGAGCATCATGCGGTTTTGCACTCATGTGCAGCTATGAAGAGACAAGGACACAGGGTTCTCTATCTTAAGCCTGAAAAAACAGGAGGGATTTCTCCAGATACGTTGAGAAGAGAAATAACGGAAGGGACAAAACTCGTCTCTGTGATGTATGCGAATAATGAAATTGGTTCGATTCAGCCAATAAAAGAATTATCCGATATAGCGCATGAAAACGGTGCGATGTTTCATACCGATGCGGTACAGGCGATGGGACATGTGGATATAGATGTTCGAAGCCTGGGTGTTGATATGCTTTCGGCATCGGCGCACAAATTTAATGGTATGAAAGGCTGCGGATTTTTATATGTTCGAAAAGGCTGCAGGCCGATTCCGTATGCTGATGGCGGTTCTCAGGAATCGGGGAATCGTGCAGGAACTGAAAACATTCCCGGAATCGTTGCTATGGCGGCAGCCTTGAAAAACAACTGTGATCATCTTGAAGAAAACAGACAGAAAATCACAGTATTAGAGAATGAGTTTCTGAGCCGGTTAAAAGAGACAGGTATTCCATTTGTCCGAAATGGAGGAATAAATACATTGCCAGGGCTAATCAGTATCTCTTTTTCGGGAGCAGATGGAGAAGCAATTTTGCACAGAATGGACTTGCTCGGAATATGCATTTCTACTGGTTCGGCATGTAACAGCCGAGACACAGAGATATCACACGTGCTGAAAGCAATTGATCTGGATGAGAAATATGCAAGGGGAACCATTCGTGTTTCGCTTGGGAAATACAACACATCGGAAGATGTAGAAAAGATAGTTCGAGGACTGGCGAAGATATTGGGATAGTACCTTTTAATTATCGTCGCACATATTGATTATTCCACGGATATCGAAGAAAGGAGGCTCGGAATTTACATGGCAGCAGCTACAGCTTACAGACAGATTCGTGGGTATTGCCGACATATGGGCAGCAGAGCAGACCACAGAAGTGCCGTAAATTCAGGATTTCACAACTTTTCTTACCCTGCCTATCACACAAGCCTTCGTATTAAAGACGGTAGGGGATAGAAGTAAAGCTTTCTACTAATCCCAATTATCGTCATGGATATGAAACTCAGATTGAGGTATATGAGAAAGCAGAGAATACAAATAAAATGATATATGTGTTGATTAACACGGGTAATCCGGGGAAAGTAAAAACTATAGAAAATATGTGTTCTGAGAAGTTGAGGAGAGGAGAGAAAACACCTGGAATACTTATAATAAATGCGGTTGCAAAGAAATTTGCGAGCGTATCATAAAAAAATTTGATTGTTCCTATTGACAATACGTTGATGAATTCCACCATGCGGTGACAAGACAGTACCGAAGGATCGTAAACTATTTCAGACCTCGGTATCTGCTTGGGCTTACGGCAACGCCGGAGAGGCTGGACGGGAAGAATATTTATGAGATCTGCGATTATAACGTGCCCTATGAGATTTCGCTGAAAGAGGCGATCAATAAAGGGATACTGGTGCCGTTCCATTATTACGGAGTCTATGATAAAACGGATTATTCCGGTCTGCATCTCGTAAAAGGCAGATATGACGAGAGGGAATTGACGGATATTTACAGGGATAATGCCGAAAGATATGAACTGATCTATAAACATTACATGAAATATCATTCCGAGAGGGCGCTTGGATTTTGTTGTTCCAGAAGGCATGCGGAAAAAATGGCGGAGGAATTCTCCAGCAGAGGGATTCCGGCGATAGCAGTGTACTGCAACGCAGACGGCGAGTTTTCGGAGGACAGGGATATAGCCGTTGAAAAACTGATAAACCGGGAAGTGAAGGTGATATTTTCGGTGGATATGTTCAATGAGGGACTGGATATCGCATCCCTTGATATGGTTATGTTTTTGAGACCCACGGAGTCGCCTGTTGTATTTCTGCAGCAGCTTGGGCGGGGGCTTCGCACATATAAAGGGAAAGAATATCTGAATGTGCTGGATTTTATCGGAAATTATGAGAAGGCGGGAAGGGCGCCGTTTCTGCTCGCCGGGGGGAATTCGTTCGGCGGGAAAAAAGCAGAAAGCTGTCACGATATAGAATATCCGGATGACTGTATTGTCGATTTTGATATTCGGTTGATCGATCTGTTTAAGGAACTTGATAAAAAGTCCCTGACCATCAAAGAGCGTATCGAGCGGGAGTATTACCGCATAAAAGAAATGCTGGACGGAAAGGTGCCGGGCAGAATGGATCTTTTTACCTATATGGAGGATGAAGTTTATCAGTGCTGTGTGAAGCATGCGAAGGAAAATCCGTTCAGGCATTATCTGGATTATCTGCATGATCTCGGAGAATTATCGGCGGAGGAGGAAGAACTGTACGGGGGGATCGGGAAAGAGTTCCTGGTATTGATAGAGACGACCGATATGGCAAAGGTATACAAAATGCCCATCCTGTATTCTTTTTACAATGACGGGGATGTGCGGCTGGAAGTGACGGAGAGCGAAGTGCTCGCGTGCTGGAAGAAATTTTTTGACAGGAATAGAAACTGGCGGGATTTTTCAGAGAATATCACCTACAAGGAGTATAAAAACATGTCGGACAAGCAGCATCTGACAAAGGCGAAGACCATGCCGATCCGGTTTTTAAAGGAATCCGGCAAAGGATTCTTCGTCGAAAAAGAGGGATATGCGCTGGCAATCAGAGAGGACTTAAGACCAGTCATAAAAAGTCCTGCTTTCCGCGCCCATATGAGGGATATTCTGGAATACCGGACGATGGAGTATTATCGGAGGCGGTATCATGAGACAGAGTGATATATAAAGTATGTGGACTATAAAAATATGATGAAATAGTCTGGGAGATTTTTGTGGCGTTTAACGTCAAATTTTTTGATTGCTATAGTTGGTCAAATCATCTGGCAATTCTTTTAAGGCAAAGGCAAGGGAAATAGGATGCGTGGCGGAATAGACTTAGAACTAATTAGGAATAACGAGAGATATCAGATGATAGGAGGGCATATATTTGACAATAGCCGAGTTTGAGCAGGTTCTTTCAAAAGGTGAGAATTTAACTGTTGAATTTAAAACATGGATATACGCTAAAGATATGCGGGAGCGTATTTCTTTAGCATGCTTTTCTGGAAAAACCCAGGAAAAGTTTTACAGTTGATTCGCAGTAGTTCGCAGTTGTGCTAAGCACTTGCAAGATGGTCTGTGGTTTCGTAAATGCGAAATATTTTTGTGATATCAAAAATTCCAAAAACACCAGATACAGAGTGCGCCTATAAAAATATGAGCGGCATTTTTACAGAAACGGGGAACCAAAACCATGAACTTAAAAAACACAAGCAAATACCTAAGCCTCATCTTGCGCCACAAACCCGAAACCATCGGCATCTCCCTCGACGAGCATGGCTGGGCAAACGTCGATGAGCTGATCGCAGGCATCGCAAGAACCCACGACTGCAGCATGGAAATTCTGGAGGAGATCGTCCGCACGGATGAAAAGCAGAGATATTCTTTCAACGAAGACAAAACCCTGATCAGAGCAAATCAGGGGCATTCGATCCCGGTCGATGTGGAGCTGGAAGAGGTCTTGCCGCCGGAGGAGCTCTGGCATGGGACCGGAGAAAAATACACGGCATCTATTGATGTGCAGGGGCTGCTCCCGAAGAGCAGGCTGTACGTGCATCTGTCAAAGGACAGGGATACGGCGGTGAAAGTGGGCAGTCGCCACGGGAGGCCGGTTCTGTATATTGTAAAGTCCGGCGAGATGTCCCGGGGCGGTTTCACGTTTTACCTGTCGAAAAATGGCGTCTGGCTGACGAAGGAAGTGCCGGTGAAGTATTTGGAAAAAATTTGCTGTTCTGTGTGAGAAAAGAAAGCAATTTGCATTATTTACAAATTACAAATTCAAATAAGTCGGTTGCCGGGAAAGGAATGCAGATGATGATATGATTCCAATTAAAATAGGAACCCTGTTGGAAGGGCGCAAAGTAGAACAAAATCGGATAGAATACAAGGAAGGCTTTAATCCGTCAGAAATAGTGCATACCATATGCGGTTATGCAAACGATATTGCAGGGGTGGATGGCGGATACCTTGTGATTGGTGTAAAGACAGAAAATGGGATTCCGATTTTGCCGCCGGTAGGTGTACCGGACGAATTACTTGATGATATTCAACTCAAAATATTTCAATACTGCAACAAAATTGAGCCTCGCTATATTCCAAAGATTGAAATTGTAGAATATCAAGGGGTAAACTTAGTGTATCTGAAATGCGCAGCGGGTGATGCAGATCCATATCAGGCACCTGTAGATGTTTATTCTAAAAAGGAAGCGGGGAAAGAGCAGGATCGTACGATGAAATATTGGATTCGCCCTGCATCGCTTACGGTAGAAGCAAAACAGAGCGAAATAGCGGAACTTTTTGAGAAATTTACTTCCATACCTTTTGTTGACCGTATAAACGGTCGGGCATCTTTGGAGCATATACGCAGGGGATACTTGGAGGATTTTATCAGAGAAAGTAACAGTTCATTGATTGAAGAACTTAATGTACGCTCTTTGGAGGACTTATTAGTATCAGAGGAGGTTGCGGAGGAAAAAGATGAGGGAATAGCGATCAAAAATATTGGACTGCTTATGTTTGGGGAAAGACCGGACAAGTTAATTGCAGGGAGCAAGATTGAGCTGGTGCGTTTTCAGGACGAGGAAGCTGAGGCGTCTGATTTTACAGAGAAGACATTTTACGGTCCGATCTGGAAACAGGTAAGAGATGCATTGGATTACATTAAAACAACCGTGATTGAGGAAAAGGTGGTAAAGGTTGATGGAAGAGCAGAGGCAGACCGTTTTTTCAACTATCCATATAATGCTTTGGAAGAGGCACTTGTAAATGCGGTTTTACACAAAAATTACAAAGAAGATGTGCCGGTAGAGATTCGGATTTATTTGGACCAGATTCAGATTATCAATTTTCCGGGACCGGATCATTATATTAATATGGAAAAGTTTGCGATGGGGAAAGTCAGGGCAAGAAGATATAGGAATCCAAAGATTGGAGAATTTTTTAAGGAAATTGATTTGTCTGAGAAGAAATCAACGGGCATATCGAAAATTTTGCGTGAACTAAAGAGAAACGGTTCGCCGATGCCGGAGTTTGAAACGGATGCGGACAGAACTTATATGATTACTACAATAAGAATTCATAAAAGGTTTGAGACTGGGAATAAAAACTTCGGTCAAAAAAATGACCGAAGTTTGACCGAAGTTTTGACCGAAGTTTTGACGAAAAAGAACTATGATAAGGTTTTACCTATTATAAAATATTTGGAGAAGAACGGAAAAATAACACCCCAAGCGGCTGAAATGGTAATAAAAAAATCGAAATCAACTACTTACAGATATTTGACTATGCTTGTAGATACTGGATATGTTGAAGTAAATGGTAATACAAATAATGCTGTCTATAAATTATCGGGGGAATCAAAACCATGAACTTAAAAAACACAAGCAAATACCTAAGTCTCATCCTTCGCCACAAACCGGAAACTATTGGCATCGCCCTTGATGAGCATGGCTGGGCGAACGTCGATGAGGTGGTCGCAGGCATCGCAAAAACCCATGTGTGAGAAAAGAAAGCAATTTGCATTATTTACAAATTCAAATAAGTCGGTTGCCGGGAAAGGAATGCAGATGAAGAACTGGGAAAATCTTTTTGAAAAACATATTCTGGAGAGAGGTTACCGCTATTATTGTGAGAATGCAGTGGAAAATTTGGATATATCTGCTGATATAATAAGGGCTGATGTGATAGGGTCGGAGGACTATGAGGTGGAAATTTCGCTGGATGATGACGGCGGGGTCACGGAGATGTATTGTTCCTGCCCTTATGCCGGTGATGGCAGGAATTGTAAACATATGGCGGCTGTACTGTATGAGTGGGAGGAAAATCGAGGAGGAGACGATTTGTCAAAGAAAGACGCGGATCCGAACAGAGACCTGTTTATTACCGCCTATACAAAAGAAGCTTATGACAGGAAGATAAAGGCTATTGGAAAACTTGTCGAAAAGGCGGATATGGAAGTTGTGAGATCCTACCTGACATCTGTTCTGGCAGAGAATGAGAAATTGCTGGTACGGTTTAACGGTATTGTCAACAGGGGAGCCGAGGAGGATGATGTAAAACGGTACATGGAACAGGCTGACAGGATTGCTGACTGCTATCTCGGGAGAGATCATTTTATCAGCTATTATGAGGCGGACAGCTTTATCTCGGAACTGCGGAATATACTGGAGGAGGATGTGCGCCGCATGATCGACAACGGACAGTGCAGGAGCGCATTTCAACTGGCAAATCATATTTTTGTGTTGGTGGGCAGTGTCGATATGGATGATTCGGACGGCGGTACAGGGATGTTGGCTGACGAGATATATGAATTCTGGCAGGAAATTCTCGAAAAAGCGGATCCGGAAGTGAAGAAAGAGATGTTTCAGTGGTTTACAACTCATTTGGACGGTTCCGTAATCGATTATCTGGAAGAGTACATTGAGCAGATCATAATGGATGAATTTGAGGAAAAAGAGTATCTGCAGCAAAGACTGCTTTTTATAGAGAAAATGATAGAGAAATCGGAGAAGGCAGAGTCAGGCTGGAGCAGGGATTACGGTGTGGGAAAATGGGCGACAAGGTATCTGGAGCTGCTTGAGCTGCAAAAGAGCGGCAGATCGGAGATAGAGGGTTTCTGCAGGAAGCACTGGAGAAATTCATCGGTGAGGAAATATTATATTGATCTGTGTATGCAGGAGAAAGAGTTTGATCTGGCGCTGCAGGTATTGGATGAGAGCATATCCATGGATAAAGAATACAGAGGGCTTGTCGTTGAATACAGTAGGAAGAAAAAAGAGATATTTCTGCTGCAGGGAGATAAAGAGGCATACATAAGGCAGTTGTGGGAACTGGAACTTAACCACGAAGCGGGAAATCTGAAAATATTCAGGGAACTGAAAAGTCAGTATACGGAAGAGGAATGGGTGGAGAAAAGGGAGGAGTTATTTAAAAAGCTCCCGCGATATGCCGATGTGCAGGAACTTTATAAAGAAGAAAAACTGTATGGCCGCCTGCTTGATCTGGTTATGAAAAGCACCGGGCTGTATTCTTTGCAGAAGTATACCGATGTCCTGAAAAAGGATTACCCGGAACAGCTGCTGGAGAAGTATGAAAAAGAGGTTAATCAGATGGCGGCGTTAGCCGGGAATCGGACAAAATATCAGGAGATGGTGAGAATACTCCGCAGTATGAAAAAGATCCGGGGCGGATCAAAGGCGGTGGAAAAGATCGTTGAAGACTGGAAGGGAAGATTTCGAAACAGGCCGGCGATGATGGATGAGCTGGGGAGACTTTGAGCAGGAAATATATTTATGGGAAGCGGCAAATATTTTTGGCGTTTTCTGTAAATGCAGCGGAGGAATGAAAAAATTGGATATTGCAAAAAAGACTGAGTTCATCGCGGTACGCGGTGATATAACAAAAGATCAGGGGGTACAGGCGATAGTCAATGCCGCCAATACGAGCCTGCTTGGCGGAGGCGGAGCTTCTGGCATCATGTTATAGATCCTGTTTGGAGCTTGCTGTGGAAAATGGGATCAGAAGCATAGCATTCCCATCCATTTCAACGGGAATCTACAGTTATCCGCTCGGTGAGGCTGCGGAGATCGCTGTCAGAACGGCGAAGCAGTTTGTTGTGGGGCATCCCGGCAAACTGGATGTCATAAAGTGGGTACTGTTTGATGATAATACGCTTCAGGCTTATGAGAGGCAGATGTAAATTCTAAATTTTCCCCAAATACTGGATCGGGAGCTGCTGTTTCTGAGACAAATTTTACTTGCAAAACAATATATTTCACGGTATACTATTTCCAAAAGCATACATTCTATTGATTTTTCTGCAGCAAAGTCTGTATTCTAAGGGGACACGCCCGTCTTGTTTCAATGAAATCTGTGCTTTTTAATTCACAACAATTTTAATTGCATGGGATTTCGGAAGACGGAAATGGAACCGGTGTTTGTGGAAATGGCAGAGAGCAGTTATAGGCTGTTGCAAGACTGCCGGATATCTGAGAATACAAAAGTTTTCTATATGCAATTATCTTATGGAAAAGGATGTCAGGCTGTACGAGGAGGTGAGTGAAGAGGTGGAACCGGCGATCAAACTGTCAAGGGAGATTATTGAGGATCTGAAAGATGATATACGGGAGCTTCAGGACAGCAATAAAGAACTTCAGGACAGTAATAAAGAACTCCAAGGCAGCAATAAAGAACTCCAGGGCAGTAATAAAGAACTTCAGAGCAGCAATAAAGAACTCCAGGATAGCAATAAAAGGTTAATGGACAGTAAAAATGTACTCCTCCAGGAACTGGAAAATGCTTACGGAAATATGATCAGCGAGGCCACAGGAGATGGGAGGAGTACAGAAGAAACGGTAAATATGCTCATGAGAATATTTTCTTTGACGAAGGAAGAGGCAGAAGCAAAGGTAAAAGAATATCGGAAAGAATAAAGAGGAGATAAATTATATAATAAAGAAAGTGACCATATAAACGATGGATGCAAAAGAAACACTAAAAGTATATTTCGGATATGATTCCTATAAACCAGGACAGGAGGAGATCATTGCCGCCATCCTTGCCGGGAAGGATGTACTGGCGGTCATGCCGACCGGAGCGGGCAAGTCTGTCTGCTATCAGGTACCGGCGATGCTCTTGCCGGGGATCACGATCATCATATCGCCGCTCATATCTCTTATGCAGGATCAGGTGAAGGCGCTGAATGAATCCGGGATCCATGCGGGGTATATAAACTCGTCTCTGACGGAGGCTCAGATCTCGAGGGTATATGCCAGAGCGTTGGAAGGGACATATAAGCTTTTGTATGTTGCGCCGGAGCGCCTTGAAAGCCATGAATTTACGGATTTTGCCGGCAGGATGGAGATTTCGATGGTGACTGTTGACGAAGCCCACTGCATATCACAGTGGGGACAGGATTTCAGACCGAGTTACCTGAAAATCGTGGAGTTTATTGATTCTCTGCGAAGGAGGCCTGTCGTAAGTGCATTTACTGCGACGGCTACAGAGGAGGTGAAAACCGATATTTCCTGTATGCTTAAGCTGCAGGACCCGAAAGCCGTTGCCACCGGTTTTGACCGTGAAAATCTCTATTTTGATGTCGAGACGATCAGAAAGAAGGATGACTATGTATTGGAATATATCAAAGAGCATCCGGATGACAGCGGCATCATATACTGCGCGACGAGAAAGAATGTGGACATGCTGTATGAACTGCTCTCCGGTGCCGGGGTACCTGTGACAAGATATCATGCAGGAATGAACAATGAAGACCGAAAAGAAAGCCAGAATGATTTTATTTTTGACAGATCGCCGGTGATCATCGCAACGAACGCATTTGGGATGGGCATCGACAAATCCAACGTAAGGTTTGTCATTCATTACAATATGCCGCAGAGCATGGAGAATTATTATCAGGAGGCCGGGCGCGCAGGAAGAGACGGTGAGCCGTCGCAGTGTATCCTGCTGTTTTCTGCACAGGATATTATGATAAACAGGTTCCTGCTTGATCATAAAGACTTTACGGATATCCCCGATGAGGATATCGATCTGATCAGGCAGCGTGATGCGAGAAGGCTTCAGGTCATGGAGGGGTATTGCAGGACTACCGGATGCCTCAGAAATTATATCCTTACATATTTTGGAGAGAGGCGGGAGAAACCTTGTGACAGCTGCGGAAACTGTCATCGGGAGTTCACACAGACGGATATGACAGAGGATGCAAAGCAGGTCATAAACTGCGTATATGAGACAAAGGGGAGATATGGCCTGAATATCATTCTCGGTGCGCTTCTTGGCGCGGACAGAGCCAGATTAAAGGAACTCGGCGTGACAGGTTATAAAACGTATGGTGCGCTTAAGGATCGTCCGGAAGCCGAACTCCGGGCGCTTATCAGTCAGATGATCATGGATGGGTATCTGTATCAGACCGCTGATAAATACAGTGTGATACGTATGGGCGACATAAAACCTCTTAAGGATCCGGATACGCATGTTCTGATCAGAACCTATAAGGACAGGGAGCCTGACCGCCGAACCAAAGGGCGGGGCAGGAAGGGCTCCGATACCCTTACAAAAGCCGGATATGAACTGTTCGATGTTCTCAGGAAACTCCGCCTTGCGATTGCCAGAGAAGAGGGCGTGCCGCCGTATATCATCTTCAGTGATAAGACACTCATTGACATGAGTGCCAAAGCGCCCCATGACAGGACAGGGATGTTTCGCGTATCCGGTGTCGGTGAGGCGAAATACGATAAATACGGCGAAAGGTTTATCCGTGCCATAGATTCGTTTATGAGCGAAAATCCTGATGCCGTCACAAGCATGGCATATGAGGAAGATGATTCCAATGAGAATATACAGTCGGGCAAAAAGCGTAAAGAAGGGGCATCATTTGACAGGGTGGAATATAACCGTAAGAGGAACAGGCCTGACGGAGCCGGGGCATCCTGGACGGAGGAGGAGGATAAGCAGCTTGACGAGGAGTACGATCTGGGCATGACGGTTTCAGAGATGGCAAAGGCCCATGAACGTACATATGGAGCGATACGCGCCAGATTGAAAAAACATGGATTGATAGAATAGGGCTGTGAAGTCAGCTGTATGAAAAAAGGAGGAGGACATCATGCCTATAGAACTGGAAATTGCAAAAACTCCATGCAGGGTTTGAGGACGATGCATGGAGGGTAGACAGCCGTCGGCTGCAGTCCTCGGACTTTGCGTTTTGATTTTAAAGGACAGTAAATCTGGCAGAAGTATCTGTCAGTGACAGTATGATCTACATGATAAAATCAAAGGAGCAAAGTAAAATGATGAAAAATGCAATAAAGGAACTGAAGATTTTTTTAATTCTCTGGAGCACTCAGTCGCTGTCCCAGCTCGGAAGCGCGATGACGAACTTTGCGCTGACGCTGTGGCTTTATCAGAAGACGGGTTCGGCGCTGCAGACCGCGCTCCTCGCGGTGTGTTCCTATGCGCCGTATGTGCTGGTGAGCATATTTGCCGGGGCGCTGAGCGACCGGTGGGATAAGAAAAAGACCATGCTGGCGTGCGATACGTTTGCGGCGTGCTGCAGCGTGGCTGTGCTTGCGCTGCTGAAAACGGGAGCGCTGATGCCAGTTCATATGTATATTTTGAACGCGGTGAACGGGCTGATGAATACCGTGCAGCAGCCGGCGGGGGATGTGGCGATGACGCTGATCACGCCGAAGAAGCATTACCAGAGGACCAGCGGCCTGCGGTCTTTCTCCAACTCGCTGGTGACGATCCTGCATCCGGTGTTTGCCACCGCCCTGTTTGCGCTGGCGGGCCTGGAAGCCGTTATCTATGTGGACCTGCTCACTTTTGCGGCGGCGTTTTTATCGCTGCTGTTCTTTGTCAGGATTCCGGCGGTGTCCGCGGAAGCGGTAGAGAAGGAACCGTTTTTTGTGACGGTGAAAGCGGGGCTTGGCTATCTGGAGCAGAATCGGATGATCCTTGTCCTGATCCTGTTTCTGGCGGGGGTGAATCTGGTGGCTTCGGCTTTTGACGCGGTGCTGCCGGCGTATGTGCTGCCGCGGGAAAACGGCGGGGAGAAGGTGCTTGGGATCGTCACATCCTGTTCCGGGATCGCGACGCTTGCGGGCAGCCTGATCACGACGATCCTTCCTGCGCCGAAAAACAGGATCAGGGTGATCTATGTGACGATGTTATTTTCCCTGAGCATAGAGAATTTTATGCTGGCCTTTACCAGGAAACCTCTTTTATGGTGTATCGCGCAGGCCATTGGCTGGCTGCTCGTTCCGGTTATGAGTGCGAATCTGGATGTGATCCTGCGGACGACGATCCCGGTGGATATGCAGGGAAGGGTGTACTCCTGCAGGAATACGTTGCAGTTTTTTACGATCCCGGTGGGGTTCTTTCTCGGCGGCTATCTGGTGGATGAGGTTTGCGAGCCTGTTATGGCGTCGGCTCTTTCCGGCGGCTTGCTGCAGAGGTGTTTCGGCTCAGGAAAAGGTTCCGGGGCGGCGATGATGATGTTCATTCTCGGCGTGATGGGAGTCATGGTATGCCTGTGCTTCGGAAGAATTTTGCGCGGATATATGGCGAACGATAAAAATATTTGCCAATTGTTATAAACTCTCGGAGGGATGCGCACGGATTTGCATAGGAAATATATCGTTTTGCGGCGCAAATCCGGCGCAGTCCTATACGGAGAGGAAATAAGCCGGCAAAGGGGCAGGGAGATCCTGCCCTTTTGTGGTAGGGATATATCAGCCGGCTGCCGAAAGAGAAGAGGGAAGCATTGCGCGGCGGGAAAAGCGGGGCGGGATGTGGAGAGGCGGCGGAAAGAGCGGAGCGGGATACGGAGTGGCGGCAGGGGGGGATGTGAAGAAATTTGCGGAGGATGAAAAAGGATGGGAAAGAAGGACGGAAGGTTTTTCAAGCGGTTATATGGGAAGCGGAAGATCATCACAGCGGCGGCACTGTGTGCGGCGATTGTCATCTGTATATTTATTATGATAGAAAAAAAGGGGATGGAAGACAAAAACAGAGGAGCATCCGGAGTGCAGGATGGGGAACGGGAGGATATCATAGCGGAAGAAGGAACAGCAGGCAGAGCAGGCGGAATTGACGCAGCCGGGGCGAATGCGGAATCTTTGCAGGAAGTTCTGCCGGAGGCCGGCGAGAGCCTGCTCACCGAGGATGAAAAGATGCAGCTGCAGAAGGAGGCTCTGGCGGCTGCAGAGCAGGCGAGGGAAGTATATAAGGACATCGAACTGGAGGAAGGGCCTTCCTTTGCGTCCAATATAAAAGTGTTTACAGAGGAGATGCGTGTGAAGGCGGCTTCCCTTCTCGGGCAGGCGGGGTATACGAGCGTGACGGAAGGCTGCAACATGGAAAACTCGGAGAAGATCGAGGCGTTCTATGAGGCATATCAGGGAAAACAGGATGCTGAATTTACGGTGTTTGATGTAAACGAGGATGGCATGATCAGTGCGAAGACACTGCTGTACCGGAAGAGCAGGCTGCAGGTTTACTATATCGGGATCGGATGGAGCGAGGGCGGTGTGCCCGAGGTAAGGGATAACTCTATCAGCGATCTGGGGGAGATCAGGCTGACGGAAAAGGGATATTTTATTTACAGGTATGAGAACACCATGCCCCATTCCAGCCTGCGCCAGTACTGGCGGATAAAACCGCTTTCGGATGAGTACAGGGAGCTGACAGAAAAGTATATCGCAGGGTTAAGTTATGTGAATTACAATATGCTTGTGACTGACTGGGACAGCAGTAATGTGGAGGATATTCTGATGCCCTGTATGTTTGAAGATATCTACCGCATTGCGATGGGAGAAAACCTGATGCCCGACAACGGTATGATACCGGCGGAGATGTATGAAAAGATCATGACGACATATTTTCCGGTGTCTTCAGAACAGCTCAGGCGCTGCTGCGGATATGAGGAGGACCAAAATGCCTACCGGTATGAAATGATCCTGGGCAGGCAGTATCCGCCCTTCGGGGAGGTGGTCGGATGTACGGAAAATGCGGACGGCACGATTACGCTGCAGGTGGACGGAGTGTGGCCCGATCAAAATTCCGACTGCGCCTTTACCAATACGATCACTGTAAAACCTTTTGGGGACGGGAGCTTCCGGTATCTTTCCAACTCGGTGGAAGAAAAGGAACTGGAACTGCCCACCGCCGGGATGAGAAAAGATTATGACATTCCTGTCAGCGAAGAGGAAAAGAAAGAGGCGGAGTATGACTGCCGCAGGATGATGGAATTTGTCGCGGATATTTACGGGCAGGCGGAGCGGGAGGATCTTTCCGATGTGATCCTTTCCGACGAGGCGGTTTTCCGGATGCAGGATATCATAAAAGGGACGGGCAGCCCGGTCACCACGGCGGTCCTTTACTCCGATATGGAGAATTACAAGGCGGCGGATCTTTTTTTGCGGGAATGTGAAAAGGGGGAATGCGGTTCGCTGGCGGTCTATAAGATCCGGTATGACGGGGGGATCGGAAGGAGCAAATTCATTTTTGACGGAAGGGACATGTATGTGCTGACGGCAAGCGCCGTGTGGAGTATGGACGGCAATCCCCGAATTTCCAATATTTCCTGCGCAAAGATAGACGAATGGGAGTATACGGAGAAGGGATGGTTTGGCTATAAGATGTGCGTGCCGGAGTATCCGGAGGTGACGGAGATCGTCGACGGGAGCTGTCTTGTCAGGATAAAACCCATGACCAAGAGACAGCGGGAACTCTCCGAAAAGTGCGTGCAGATCCCAGGATATCGGGGGAACAACCTGCTCTGCTCCGACTGGGATGCGGAGCATATGGAGGGGCTTGATTATAACGGGCTGTATGAATATCTGTATGCGATGAAATATCGGAAGGAATTTCCGGGGGAGGATCATCGGGAGGGGATTCCGGCCAAGGAGTTTGAGAGCCTGATTGCGGAGTATCTTCCGGTGGATGCGGAACAGATTCGGGAATATGCGGCATTCGATGAGGAGAGGCAGGTGTATCCGTGGATTCCGGTGAGGGGCGGCAGTTATGTCCCGAGTTTTTTTGAGACCTCTCTGCCGGAGGTGGAGGAGATAACGGAGAATGAGGATGGGACGGTGACCTTGACGGTATGCGCGGTGTGCGACACGGTGATCTGCGACGATGCGCTCATAACCCATGAACTGACGGTGCGGTTTGAGGAGGACGGGAGTTTCCGGTATCTGGGGAATAAGATTCTGGATGGGGGAGAGCGGAATATACCAGAATATCAGTATAGAATAAAAATTTAAACATGACATACAGTTGACATGTTTATTCTGCTATGATGGAACACATAAGGAGTCCAAATGAAGATAGACAGGCTGATCGGAATACTTTCCGTACTATTGCAGGAAGAAAAGGTGACAGCGCCGGAGCTGGCGGAAAAGTTTGAGGTGTCCAGAAGGACCATCAACAGGGACATAGAAGACCTCTGTATGGCGGGGATCCCGATCCAGACGGAGCAGGGCGCGGGAGGCGGGATCCGTATCATGGATGGCTACCGGATGGACAGGACGCTGCTCACTTCAAAAGATATGCAGATGATCCTGGCAGGCATCAGAAGCCTTGACAGCGTGAGCGGGAGCCATTACTACAGCCGTTTGATGGAGAAGATAAAAACAGGTTCTTCCGATTTTGTGAGCGGAAGGGATTCCATCCTGATCGATCTCTCCTCGTGGTACAAGGATTCCCTGGCGCCCAAGATCGAAGTGATACAGACGGCGATCGAGGAGAGAAAGCTGCTATCCTTCGTGTACTATTCCCCGAGAGGCGAGAGCGTCAGGAAGATCGAGCCATATTTTCTGGTCTTTAAATGGTCAAGCTGGTATGTCTGGGGCTGGTGCTGTGAGAGGGAGGATTTCCGGCTGTTTAAGCTGAACCGGATGGACAGGACTGAAATCGCCGAAGAACGGTATCAGGTACGCGCAGTTCCCGCGCCGGATCTGTCAAATGAAAAGATCTTTCCGGGAAAGATATTTGTAAAGGCAGTTTTTGAACCGGAGATGAGATGGCGTCTGGTGGAAGAGTTTGGCCCTTCCTGTTTTGAAGTGCAGGAGGATGGGAAATTGCTGTTCCACTGCGAGTATACGGATATAGAGCATATGGTCCAGTGGCTCTTGACGTTCCGGGATCAGGTGGAGGTGCTTGAGCCGGAGGAGATCAGAAGAGAGATACTCGGGATCGCGGAGCGCGTGGCGCGGATCTACGGGAAAGATCCGTGTGAAGATGCCGGGGGATGAAACAAGGGTGTTAAGTGAATGGAGGCGGACGCTGGTGTTAACTAGTGTGATGCCGGGCGGTAAGAAGGATCAATGATCAAAAAGGAGGAATGTGTGTTATGCCGAGACCGCGTAATAAGGAAGATCTGCTGAAGGCGGCAGAGGAGAATTTTGCAAAGATGAATACACTGACCGATTCGCTCAGTGAAACGGAGAGGAAGGTACCCTTCGATTTCAGTGCGGACGAGAAAAAGAAGGAGGCGCACTGGGGACGGGATAAAAATGTGCGGGATGTGCTGGTCCATTTATACGAGTGGCATCAGCTGATGATTCGGTTTGTGGACGTAAATACGGACGGGAACAACGTACCGTTTCTGCCGAAACCTTACACATGGAGGACGATCGCGGCTATGAATCAGGTGTTCTGGCAAAAGCATCAGACGACTGATTTGGAGGAGGCAAAAAGGCTGCTTGCGGATTCCCATGCGGAGGTTATGAAGCGGATCGGGCAGTTTTCCAATGAAGAGCTGTTTCTGTCAAAGGCTTTTCCGGCGGTGGGCGGCTCTGTTCTGGGATCCTATTTTGTGAGCAGCACATCGAGCCATTATGACTGGGCGATAAAAAAGATCAAAGCGCATCAGAAAAACTGTAAAAATATGCAGACAGCTTAAAACGGGGAAGGGATCATGCGCAAAAAACGTGCGCAGAAATGGAGAGTATTATGGCGACAACAAAAGATTATATCAGTTTTATATTGGATCAGTTATCCGGGCTGGAGGATATCACCTGCCGGTCCATGATGGGAGAATATATCATCTACTATAGAGGAAGGATAGCGGCTTATGTGTGCGACAACAGGCTGCTTGTAAAACCTGTGGATGCGGCGAGAAAGTATATCCCGGAGGGGACTTTGGAGCCTCCCTATGAAGGGGCGAAAGATATGCTCTTAGTGGAAGATGTGGACAGTGCAGAGTATCTCAGAGGACTGTTTGAGGTGATCTACGAGGAGCTGCCTGAACCTAAAAAGAAGCAAAAGCGCGGGAAAAAGGGGGAGCGAGATGGCGTTTGATTATAAGAAAGAATACAAGGAATTTTATCTGCCGAAAAATAAGCCGGAGATCGTGGATGTGCCGAAGATGAACTTTATCGCGGTCCGCGGAACGGGAGATCCAAACGAGGAGGGCGGTGCATATAAAGCCGCCATAGGCATGCTGTACGGGATCGCGTTTACCATTAAGATGAGTAAGAAGGGCAGCCGCGGGATAGAGGGATATTTTGACTATGTGGTGCCGCCGCTGGAGGGCTTCTGGTGGCAGGAGGGGATAGAAGGGATAGATTATACCCGGAAAGAAACGTTTCAGTGGATATCCGTGATCCGCCTGCCGGATTTTGTGAAAAAGGCGGATTTTGACTGGGCGCTGGCGGAGGCGGAGCGCAAGAAAAAGCAGGATTTCTCCAAGGTGGAGTTTCTGGCATTGGAGGAGGGGCTCTGTGTGCAGTGCATGCATATCGGGGCTTTTGACGAGGAGCCTGCGACCATTGAGAAGATGGACCGGTTTCTTTCGGAACATGGATATGAGAATGATTTTTCGAAAGAACGGCTTCATCATGAGATCTATCTGTCGGACGCAAGGAGGGTAGCACCGGAAAAATGGAAAACGGTGATCCGGCATCCGATCAGAAAATGTGTATAGCGCCGCAGCCGGCTTTGTATTGCTTTCCGGACTGTTTTTCAATATAATATAGAATAAATATGGAAGATGAATCCTGTGAGAGAGGAAGCCCCGTTTTTTGGGCAATGCGAGGGATAACAGTATCAGTGAGGCTGAAGGCAGAACTGATATGAATATTTTTCTGCGGGATGTAAAGGATATTGACCATAACGATATTGCAGCAGGAAAGGAGTATATGGAATGTTAGAAGTCGGAACAAAAGCGCCGGCGTTTGAACTGCCGGATCAGAATGGAGATCTGCACACACTGGAGGAGTATAAAGGAAAGAAGGTCATCCTGTATTTCTATCCGAAGGACAATACGCCGGGCTGCACGAAGCAGGCGTGTAATTTCGGCCTGCTCTATCCGCAGTTTACGGAGAAAGGAGCGGTGGTGCTGGGGGTCAGCAAGGATTCCGTTGCCTCCCACAAGAAGTTTGAGGAGAAGTATCATCTGCCCTTTACGCTGCTCTCCGATCCGGAGCTCTCCTGTATTCAGGCATATGACGTCTGGCAGGAGAAGGTCAACTACGGAAAAAAGAGCATGGGTGTCGTCAGGACAACCTATCTGATCGATGAAAACGGTGTGATCGTGAAGGCTTTCGGCAAGGTGAAGGCGGAGGAGAACCCGGAACAGATGCTGGGAGAACTGTAAGCCGGGTGAGCCTGTATCATACAGGAAACGGTGCAGGAATATTTGAAATACGCTGATGGAACGATGAAGCGATATATGGGACAAAGGAGAAGACCGGTATGAAGATCATCATATCACCGGCAAAGAAAATGAATGTTGACAGGGATTCCTATGAGGTTATAGGAATGCCCTGTTTTCTTGCGGATACAAGAATATTGATGCGGGAGATCAAAAAGCTTTCCTTCGCGGAGGCGAAAGCGCTGTGGAAATGCAACGATAAGCTGGCAGAACTGAATTTTCAGCGGTTTGCTCAGATGGATCCGGAAAAGTGCCTGACACCGGCGATCATTTCCTATGAAGGGCTTCAGTACCAGCACATGGCGCCGGGCGTGTTTACGGACAAGGCGTTGTCCTATGTGCAGGAGCATTTGCGGATCCTGTCGGGATTTTACGGTGTCCTGAAACCTTTTGACGGTGTGGTGCCTTACCGGCTGGAGATGCAGGCGGGGCTTTCCGTGGAGGGAAAGAAAGATCTGTATGCTTTCTGGGGAGAGAAACTCTACCGGAAACTGATGGAGGATAATGAGGACGGCGTGATCCTGAATCTGGCGTCAAAAGAATATTCCTGTGCCGTGGAGCCTTATGCGGAACCTTCCTGCCGCTTTATCACGGTTACCTTCGAGGAGGAAGCGGACGGGAAACGGAAGCAGAAAGGGACCTTTGCAAAGATGGCGCGGGGAGAGATGGTGCGGTTCCTCGCGGAGAACGGGATAGAGAGTTCGGAAGATATCAGGAAGTTTGACGCTATGGGATACCGGTACAGGGAGGATCTGTCGGATGAGAAGAAGTTTGTGTTTGTAAAGAATGCATAGAAATGGGAAGATGCGGAAGCTGCAAAAGCGGATGCATCTTTTTTTTGCCCGTAAAAATGGGAAAGAATGTGATGAAAAAGCGATATTAAAAAAATATTGTATATAACGATATAATATGATATATTATGACATAGACACAAGATGCAAAATTTGCAAAAGAAAAGAGAGGGTAGAGGAAATGGTGGAGGGAAGGAAAAAAATAAGGTATCCGGCGTTATGTATCGTTTTTTTCATGGTGTTGCTGCTGTGTATCAGCATACTGCATGCACAGGCATCAGAGAGAAAGAGAAAAGTAGTTGTAGGCACGAATGCGGAGTATGCGCCTTTTGACTATCTTGACAGCGACGGAAACCTGACCGGATTTGACATCGATCTGTTGGAGGCAATTGCGGAGGAAGCGGATCTGGAACTGGTGTGGAAGGATCTTCCTTTTGATTCTCTGTTAGGATCAATGGAAGCGGGGGATGTTGAGGTGATCGCGGCGGCTGTCGGACCGACGGAGGAACGCAGGCGGAGCGTGGATTTTTCGGATGTGTATTACACGGGGATGCAGAGCATTCTGTGTCAGGAAGGACTGGAGATAACGACCTTTGAGGAATTGTCGGGAAAGCGTGTGGCAGTATTGGAGGGCTCTCTGAGTGACACGATCGCCTCCGGGGAGAGCACGGATTACGGCGTGGTGGCAGATGCGAAAGTAACACGTTTTAAAACAGCGGCAAGTGCAGTGATGGAACTGAAAAACGGGGGCGTTGACGCGGTACTGATCGATTCCATTATGGCGGAGATATACTGCAGGCAGACTGGCGGGCTGGTACAGGTACCAATAGAAGGGACACAGGAGGATACCGTCTTCTGCATCACCAAAGGGGACAGTGAACTGCAGGCTCTGATCAATAAAGGATTGGCGGCAGTCAGGGAGAACGGTGTCTATGACCGTCTGTACAGCGAGTACTTTTCCGGAGAAGGCGGAAGCGGGGAGACGCTTCTGGAGACAGCGGAGGGAAGCGGCTTTTTTGATAAACTAAATTTTATTTTTTTCAGAGAAAATCGGTGGAAATATTATGTAAATGGCCTCGGTGTCACGATCATCGTCTCTCTGGCGGCGACGTTTGTCGGACTGTTTGTCGGACTGATTCTGGCATTTTTGCGGTTGGGGGAGAGCAGAAAGGGTAAAAAGACGATAGGTTCCGCACTGGCGGGCGCATACGTGGATATCATCCGGGGGACGCCCTCTGTTTTGCAGCTGATGATCATCTATTTTGCGGTCTTCCACAGCAGGCTGGGATATATGGCAGCTGTGATCAGCTTTGGTTTAAACAGCGGCGCCTATGTTTCGGAGGTCATCCGGGGAGGCATCTTGGCGGTGGAAAAAGGGCAGATGGAGGCAGGACGTTCTCTGGGTTTAAGCTACAGGGATACCATGCGGTTTATTGTGATCCCTCAGGCGGTGAAAAACATACTTCCGGCTATGGGGAACGAATTTATTCTCCTGATCAAAGAGACTTCCATTTTGGGTTATGTGGGGATCGTGGATCTGACGAAAGCGGCCAGCTATGTGTCATCCAGGACATATCAGATGTTTATTCCGTTGTTGGCGGCAGGGATATTGTATTATGGGATCGTGAAATTACTGAGCCTGCTGCTCGGCCGGTTTGAGAGGAGGTTACGGGAAAGTGATTAAAGTAGAAAATCTGAAAAAATCTTTTGGATCGGTAGATGTGCTGAAAGGTATCAACGCAGAAGTAAAAAAGGGAGAATGCATCTGTATCATCGGACCCTCCGGCTCCGGTAAATCCACTTTTCTGCGTTGCATCAATCTGCTGGAGGTGCCGACGGAGGGAAAGATATATGTAGATGGGATAGATATTATGGACGGAAAGCAGGACATCGATCGGCATCGCCGAAAAGTCGGTATGGTATTCCAGCATTTTCATCTGTTTCCCAATATGACAGTCTTAAAAAATATTACACTGGCGCCTGTGCGCCATGGGATTTGGACGGAGGACGAGGCGGAGGGCAGAGCAAGGGAACTTCTTTGCAAAGTGGGACTGGAGGAAAAAGCGGAGGCCTATCCGAATAAGCTTTCCGGCGGACAGAAACAGCGAGTGGCGATTGCGCGTGCGCTGGCGGTAAATCCGGAGGTGATGCTGTTCGATGAACCGACATCGGCTCTTGACCCGGAGATGGTCGGCGAGGTTTTGGAAGTGATGAGAGGACTGGCAAAAGAAGGGATGACTATGCTGGTAGTGACCCATGAGATGGGATTTGCAAAGGGAGTCAGCGATCGTGTCCTGTTTATCGACCAGGGTATTGTTCTGGAGGATAAACAGCCGATAGAACTTGTTGAA
>ERZ808028.574-NODE-574-length-29585-cov-10.779789_pt1 | contig 29585 bp, 33 predicted proteins | sample MGYA00380184_ERZ808028 | MGnify/ENA primary metagenome ERZ808028 (study PRJEB31490, sample SAMN06133397) | mouse gut metagenome | isolation source: J8_1 | host: mice | place: China: Chengdu | collected 2015-05 ...
TCCAAAAATATGCTGAGATGGCAAAAGCAACATCGCCAGGGATGCCCGCAAAAATCTCTCCACACGTTTTCAGGCACACGAAAGCAATGCATTTAGTGCAGGCAAATGTGAATCCAGTCTATATCAAGGACTATTTGGGGCACGCCGATATCTCTACTACTGAAGTTTATGCCCGAGCAGACAACGAAGCCAAGCGAGTTGTTTTGGAGAAGGCAACAGAGCATCTTGATTTGCCCAAAGCTTCTCATTGGGAGCAGGACGCTGAATTGATTGAGTGGTTGTCCTCGCTTGGCTGAACTAAGGTATTGAAAAGTTAATAGCTGGATGATAAACTAAAATAAAGGAGGCGCATTATATGGAGAACAAAATAGCAAAAATTGTACATCCAGCTATAGAGCCTGGGAAAAACATTCTTAAGGATGCAATTGGGGTTTTTATGCATGACCCTAATGCAGCATTGTCTTTGGCAGAAGATCTAAAAAGTTTTCCATCCACAATACGAGACGGAATATTTTGGGAGTGCCTTGAAACTTTTATTTTGTGCACCTATAGTTTTAATGAAGAAACAAACCAATTTGAAGCGAAAAATTTGCAATCCCTCGCAATAGCGCTGGCCGATGCAAGTCCCAATGCAGACGCTGGTTACCAAGGTGATCCTGAAAAGCTGACTGAGTATGCTAAACGTTTAATAAAACTGATCGATGATTGTGGTACTAAGCAAAAGGCATATTATTTAGCCTGTATAGCGCGGGCGCTACTTTCCAAACAAATTGATACACGAAAATTTTTTCAGTTAAGCCGATGCATAAGAAATTTAACAGAAGAAGACCTACTGTTTTTAAGTAGACAAATTGAGCAGGGAAATATATCACGAGATGAAGACTATATTGATGATTACAGAGCATTAGGACTGCTTTATGAAACAGACGAAGGTTTTTCGTACTCTAAGCGAGCGTTTGAACTGAAGAAATATGCTCTGTGCTATGAAACTCATGTTGAAATTCCAGATAGTTTTCCCCCAAAATATGAACCCTTTATTGGACAAGAAACATCGGATGATGAAGTCCATGCATTATGGGAAGAAGTTAATCAAGTTAAGGAAAATCAGCAATGGAAATCATTTGTATAACTACAGCACAGTCTTTGGCGAGGCTCCGTTGATGGAGCCTCGCTTTGTTTATTCTCAGTATGGTTTTTTATAATCACAACTCTAAACTAACAAATTATGAAGAGCGAAAGGAATGTAAATGGCCTTATTGCACTCTTTTTCTGGAGGTGAAGTACATAATTGATTTCTATCCATAATGGGACTTATGCATTGAAGTACATAAGGTACATTTTCCGGGAGGGAAAGCGGCTAGAGGCCCTGTCGGGCAAGCTGATGGAGCTGATTGTGCTGGACCGGCGGGATTTCCCCCTGCGGCTCGTGTCCCTGCGGGCCTTTTTGGAGCGGACGGGGAACGCCCTGCGCCCTGTCCTGGAGGGGGCAGGCCTCCGCTTTACGATAGAGGCGGAGGAAACCCCCGTCTATCTGGAGCCGGAGCTGATGGAGACGGTGTGCCTAAACCTGCTGGACAACGCCCGGAAGGCCACGCCGCCCGGCGGGGCGGTCACCCTCACCGGGCAGGGGACAGAGGAGGGCGGCTGTGTCATCCGGGTGACCGACACGGGCCGGGGGATCCCCGCAGAAGAGCTGGGGCGGATCACCGAGCCGTTCTACATGGTGGACAAGTCCCGCTCCCGGGCCCAGGGAGGCGCGGGGCTGGGCCTTGCCCTATGCAAGCGGATCGTGGCTCTCCACGGCGGCACGCTGGAATTTCACAGTGCGCCGGGAGAGGGCACTACAGTTGAGATCGACCTGAAGGGAGGGAACGGGGTATAAAGCTGATGAGACGATGGCTGCTCCCGGCCCTGACCTGCCTCATTGTGGCAGGGGCGGCGGTGCTGCCCGCCCGCGTTTCCCAAATGTGGGACGCCCGGCAGTTCGGCCAGGTCCACACCGAGGCGCTGGAGGCAGGCAGTCTGCCTGTCCACGAAGCACCCACTTTACTGGATCGGATGGAGCTGTTCGCCAACCAATATTCTTCAGCACGTCCCATTCTCTCCTCCAGTACGGGAGGGTATGCGGACAGCCTTACCATACGGGAACAGGCCCTGGCCCTCCGGGAGCTGCTGGCAACATGGAACATCGTCCCAAACTTCTTTTTCGACGAATATACAGGTGCGTCCGACGAGGCGTTTGAATATTGTAGTGTACAGCGTCTTTTGCTTTGGGACCCGGCGGAGGAACGGGACATTCGAGAGCCCTCCTGTTACTACCAGTTCGCGTGGACTGACTATGAAACCTATCATAACAAGTCGCTGTCAGTAGATGTGGATGCGGAAACCGGCTTGCCTATCCAGGTGATCATCTGGGACACTAACATTGCCCAGTGGTTTCCCTACACCCGAGAGGCGTTGGCGGACAAGGCGGAGTACTATTTTCAGATGATGGGCTGGACTGTTGGTGTGGATGTTATTCCCATGGAACCGCTGGAGCTGGAAAACAAATTTCTTCAGCTCTGTTTCGCCATCCCGGACACAGATCTGTACTACTGGATCACCCATGGGCCCACAACTCTGCACATCAGTCTGGAAACCATGGGAGGTGGGGATACGGATAGTGATTCTTTCACCTTCGATGGATAAAATGATGGGGTTTTGATGCAAAAATGCGGAAAGTTTGATGGCGGTGCATGATAAGCTGAGGCACAGACTACACAAAGGAGATATGCCCCATGAAAACCGCCGTGCGCCGCCGCACTTCGCCGTTATTCACGATACTTGTTTTGGCTGTGCTTCTGTTCTCCGCCGGATTGCTGGCCGGCTGGACTGGGGCCTCTGTTCTTGCCTTGGCTGGTCAAAAGCCGCTTAGCGATATAGTGTCTGTTTCGGACCAACCCCTGCCTACCCCAACGCCCATACCAGCGTTGGGCAAGCCCTCTTTGGCGGACGGCACAACGGAGTGGAACCTGCTGTTAGTAAATTTTGAGACACCTCTATCAGAGGACTTCAACGCGCCCGAACTGATTCAGCTGCGCAACGGTCACAGCATCGATAGCCGGGCCTATCCAGCCCTCCAGCGGATGATGGATGACTGCAGGGCGGCGGGACTCCAGCCGCTGATCTGCTCATCTTACCGCTCGGAGGAAACTCAGCGGCAGCTTTTCGAGAGCGAGGTACAAAACTGGCGGTCCCTGGGGTTCGCCCAAGAGGAGGCGGAGGAACAGGCCGCCCAGTGGGTGGCTCGTCCCGGCATCAGCGAGCATCAGACCGGGCTGGCGGTGGATATCGTGGACACTTCCTATCAGGTGCTCGACCAGGGGCAGGAGAACACCGCCGTCCAGCGCTGGCTGATGACCCACTGCGCAGAATATGGATTTATTCTGCGCTATCCCACAGACAAGAGCGCCCTCACCAGGGTAGGCTATGAGCCGTGGCATTACCGCTACGTGGGAGTAGAGGCCGCACGGGAGATCATGGGTGGCGAGCTGTGTCTGGAGGAATATTTGGCTCAATGAAGGTGTATATAAGCAAATTTTTCTACATCAGGATATGGGCAAATGAGATTGAAAGAGAAGTGCATATTCATTCATTGGATTAGTATAATAATTTATGTCGGGGGCTTGACATATGGGTGCCTAAGCTCGTGGGTATGGAAAATGAGGCCATCCTCGTGGAAGTGGAAAACGGAACATGGTATAATCCCCTCAAGGGCTATGGTTTGCGCCATAGCCCTTTTCGTATAAGGGAGATGTTATCATGGCACGAAAAAGCAGGAAGCATCCTGAATTGGCTGTTCCAGTCAGCAAAGACACTGTAGGCTATATCCGGCTATCTGTTCTTAACAGAGATTCTCATGGGTCTGCGGAAAATCAGAGGCTCATGATTGAAGAATGGGGACGACAACATCAGATCCCCATTATGCGCTACTATATCGACAACGGTTTCAGTGGTAAACGCTTTGACCGTCCAGCATTTCAAAAAATGCTCCAAGACATCCAAATGGGCAAAATTGACTGCGTTGTTGTAAAAGACCTCTCTCGTTTAGGGAGGGACTACATCACTGTGGGTTATTACCTTGAAATATTTTTTCCAAGCAAGAACGTCCGTTTTGCATCAATCAACGATCAGTTCGACACCACTGATGGCATAACCAGCAGAGATAAATATGCATACATCCAATCCAGCACACGCATACCGCTTATTAATCTGTTCAAGAACCTATGTTGTTTGAGAGGGGGAATCTACAAAAGGCCCTCGGATTCGACAAAAGTGCTTGATGCCGCCGCATATTGCTTTTACTCAACCAGACCAACGAAGCGGTAAAACACCTTGATGTCCTGTCGCCGCTGTCCGTTTACGATGGTCCGCTCACCGATTTCGATGTGGTCAATCAGTTCGTCGATGGTGGCCCGGTCAAGCTCCTGCAAGTCTAAATATTTTCGGATAATCGCCGTCCAGTTGTGAATGGCGGCAGTCTCCTTTTCCGCTTTGTCTACCTCGGACAGCAGCGCCTCCAGGCGTTCCGCCTTGGCAAGCCGCTCCTGTTCGTTTTTTTGTGTCAGCACCATGAAGGTGCTTTCACTGACTGCGCCGCTGTATTTGTCCTCGTAGAGCTTGGCGGTGATGGCCTCCAGCTCCTGCACCCGGCGGCGCAGTTTGCCAATCTCCTGTCTGACGGCAGATAGACGATGCTCGTCATAATCGGCAATCTTTCGTTTCAGTCTGTCCACTACGGCGGCTTTATCCACTGTCACCGCCTGGGCATGGGCCTTGATTTCCGCAGTTACGATTTTAGCCAGTGTCAGCTCATAAATCCTGTGCCATCCTTGATTGAGATTGGTTATCTCCCTATGGACATCCAGGGCGCAAATCTGTTCTTTCAGCTCATTGCCAGGCGGTATGAGAAAATGTCCACCGTCTTTACCTTCAATAAGATGCTCTCCCAGTGGAATGAGGTCTTTGCCGACGTCACCATCGCCTCCGCTATCCTGGATCGTGTACTGCATCACTACATCAAGGGCGAGTCTTACCGCCTGAAGGAGCGCAAGGAGCTTATGCGCCAGAAACAGAAAATTGTAAATACTCTTTTCCAGCAAGGAAATAACTGATTCTGTTACCCCCCCGCCGAAAAATGACAAAATTTCTTCGGCGTTTTCTTACAATTTCAGATTGGCCTTGACAAATACAAGCGCCGTATTGAACGCAAGAGAGAGCCTATCTACTGGACGTATTTCGAAGACGAAAACGGCCTCGCCGAAGGCCATGAAGCCCATGGCGGAACCGCCTAATTTTTTGCGCCGTTCTGGTTAAAAACTAAACCGTTTTTGTGTCACTTTGCTATGCTAAAGCTTTCTTTTCTTAGAAAGACGAAAACCGTTGCGGCACAATCAATGTGACATGATGGCAGCATTTTCGAGGGAATGCCACTTTGCTTTCGGGACGTTTCTGGTGCTCCGGGGCCCGGTGTCGCGCACGGCTGCACGGCCCGAGTAACGGTTTGTAACAGTTTCATCAACCTCATCATACAAAAACGAACGAATAGACACGCTCCGCGCCGCCTGCGAGGCCCAGGGCTACACCATCCAACAGCTCCACGAGCTGTCCATGACGCCCGAAGACCATATCCTCGACTACGAGGAAGACCGGCACTTCCTCGGTATTTCGGACGCTGATTGTCCTTCAAGGTCCGCTGAAATGTTCCATAGAATGGCTCCTTACTGGAAAAGAGCCAGCAATAAACCCGCTTTATTCCTCCGTGGGCTGTGACGGTGTCTTCCTTTCTCTGACTGAAACTGACCTGATTGGAATGTTCCGGCTGCTTGATGACCACGACCGGAGATGTGCCTTTGACTTCATTGCCATGCTCTACGGCCAACCAGCGCAGAACCACCCCTCTTCCTACATGTCCCATGCTGGCGGCGCGGACGCACTGGAGGGAGTGGGGTTGGTAGGCTCCAGGGTAAACTGTTACTTTATGCACAGTTTAACGCCCTGTGCGCACAGCCCGCCTTCTTTGGTCTGCTGCTGCTACGACTTCCGGGGCGGGTGGAGCGACCCTCCTGCCTTGTAAGCCTTGATATATGGGGCTTTCAAGGCTCCTGGGTCTGATATGCCCGGCTCCGCTACCGTTCCTGGGCACAAAAAAAGAGCGCCGACTTTGCCGACGCTCTTATCTCAACTTATCTGATAACACAAGCTCAGTTTTTGTTCTATCCCGTCTAAAACCTTCTCTTTCCCACCAAAAGGCGGGGTTTCTTATGCTTTCCCGTCCTATCCCGGTTTATCCCATTTTTCTTAAATATCTTGTCCCCGTACATAGTAAATTCTTTTCCTAAATAGAAACTTCTTCATAATAATGCTTGTCGGGGGATTTCATCAAAAAGATGAAACCTCCCCTTGACAAATGCCCTCTTGTGACATCGTTCAAGCAAGTGTAACCCAATGCATAATTCGAAAAATCTTTCCCACATCAGGCACATGAATCATCCCACCAAGTCGATTCAATACATTAGTCCCTTTCACAGACAGTACTGGAAATCCAGGAGATCCAGTACCCATTCCCTTGGCATATTCCAAATAATTCTTTCCTACAATATAGGCTCGCAAGAGGCCAATGCTTGCATTGACGCAAAGGTAAACTATTCCTGTCATATTCCCTCATTAGAAGGTGGTTTCAGTAGCGTAAAATATCTGAACCTTTGACTACACCCCAGTTTGGGCCCCCTGACCTGTCAATTCGCACACATCTCACGCTTCCTCCAAATGCCTCACTATTTCTCTCAGAAGCTCCAGCCGCCCTTCCCCTTTTTCCGCAGAAAACAAAATGATTGGAATCGCTTCTGGTAACGCTAGTGTTTCCCTAATCAACTGCATGTTGCCTTGAATCTCACTCTTTTTCAACTTGTCCAGCTTATTTGCTACCACAAGGAAAGGTTTTTCTGCGTCTATAAACACCTGGGCCATGGTACAGTCATCTGCTGTAGGCTTGTGTCGAGCGTCAACAATGAGCATTCCCAAAGAATATCGCCGGGCATCCGCAAACCATGCTTCAATAAGTTTGCCCCAACGCTCTCGCTCTTGCTTGGATACTTTTGCATAACCATAACCAGGCAAGTCCACCAAATAAAATTTTTGGTCAATAAAGAAATAGTTAATATGCGTGGTTTTACCAGGTGCTGATCCGACTCTTGCAAAATTTTTACGGTTGAGCAGCCGATTGATTACTGATGATTTGCCTACGTTAGACCGCCCTGCAAACACTATCTGAGGAAATCCATCCTGAGGAAAATCTGCAGGTTTTGCCGCTGAGCGGATAAATTGCACCATATTCCAATTAATTGTCATGTCTATCCCCTTATTGGCGCAAATTCACTGTGCCTCTGGCCTTCATAGACGGCTCAGAAAGCTGCCGCACCGTATTTGCCGGCTGACCAGGCAGATTGTCCACCAAAGCCTGAACTAGTACATCGTCCACCTGCTTCACTGGTATAAAAGTGAGCGCTTTTCGCACAGTTGGGTCAATTTCCTCCAAATCTTTCAAATTATCCTCTGGAATTATCACAGTCGTTACTCCGCCCCGCAACGCACCCATGGTTTTTTCGCGCAGGCCACCGATAGCCAGCACACGGCCACGGAGCGTAACTTCACCCGTCATAGCTACATCCCGCCGCACTGACACCCCAGTGAGGGCAGATACTATAGCAGTAACAATTGCAATTCCGGCAGACGGTCCATCCTTGGGAACTGCTCCCTCTGGAAAATGAACGTGTACATCTTTTGTGCTGTGAAATTCTGGATCTATGCCCAATCCAGTCGTTCGACTCCGGATATAGGACAAAGCCGCCGTAGCTGATTCTTTCATCACATCGCCCAAGTTTCCGGTGAGTGCTACTTTACCCGTTCCCGGAACTACACTAGCCTCCACCTCTAAAATTTCTCCACCTACAGCGGTCCATGCCAACCCATTTACGACACCCACCAGCGGTTCACGAGAAAATGCATCATCCAAATACTGTCTAGGGCCTAGAAATCGCTGTAAATTAGATGGCGTAATGCTTATTTGCTTTACATTATTTTTCGCTATTTCTGCGGCGCTTTTCCGGCAAACAGCCGCCAGCTTCCGTTCCAGCAAACGAACTCCGGACTCCTTCGTGTATCCTGTAATGAGCCGCTCCAAACCACTGTCGTTAATTTTCAACTGGGAACGACTCAAACCGTGGCGCTTCAGTTCTTTAGGCAGTAAATGGCGTTTGGCAATCTGTACTTTCTCCTTATCAGTGTAACTGGACAGTTCAATAATCTCCATACGGTCTAAAAGCGGACGTGGAATGGTATCGGTCGTGTTGGCAGTGGTAATAAACATCACATCGGACAAATCAAACGGCAGTTCCAAGTAATGGTCCCGAAAGGCGTTATTTTGTTCCCCGTCCAGCACTTCTAATAGGGCTGCTGCCGGGTCCCCCCGATGGTCGCTGCCTACTTTGTCGATTTCATCCAACAACAGCACTGGATTGGAACTTCCCGCCTGCTTAATTCCAACGATGATGCGCCCCGGCATGGCTCCCACATAAGTTTTGCGATGGCCGCGAATATCTGCTTCATCCCGAATCCCCCCCAGAGAGATACGGGCCAGCTTACGGTTCATAGCTCGGGCAACGCTCATCGCGATAGAGGTTTTCCCCACCCCAGGTGGACCTACTAAACAAATAATCTGTCCTTTTAAACCAGGGGCCAGCTGCTTCACCGCCACGAACTCCAAAATACGTTCTTTCACTTTTTCCAACCCATAGTGGTCGGCATCCAACACCTTAGACACTGCCGCTACACTCACTCGCTCCCGAGTTTTAACTTGCCAAGGCAGTTCCAAACATGTATCTAAATAGGTGCGAATTACAGCCGCCTCCGACGAACTATATGGTTGCTTTTCCAGATGTCTCAATTCTTTGAGTAGCTTCTCCCCCACTGCCTCCGGCATTTTCGTTTGAGTAATTCTACGCCGGTATTCGGCAATCTCATCGTCCTCCTCACTCTCTCCCAACTCCCGCTGAATAACGCGAAGCTGCTCCCGCAGAAAATATTCCCGCTGGCTGACTGCCACCTGCTCATGAATTTTTGAAGCCAACTCGCTCTCTACTTCCAAGATCTCTACTTCCCTGCCTAAAATCCGGCACAGCCGATCCAGTCTCCGAATCGGTCTTAATTCTTCCAACACGGCCTGTTTATCCTCAAACCGCAACGGAAGATTTTGCGCCGCATAGTCAGCGATATAACCTGGATCATCACTGGCAAGCAGTTTCAAATATATTTCTGGCGGCACCCGGTCGGACAGTTCGGTATAACGCTCCATCTGATTATAGATCTGACGTATGGTGGCCTCTGCCCGAGGGGAATTCCCTTTTGCCGAGGACACCTCCGTCAAATATTCCACCTGGGCTGTGATATAAGGTTCTGTTTCCTTTAACTGAATCAGGCGGCCCCGGCTCTTCCCTTCTACCATAACCCGAACACCATTTTCCGGTAAACGCAGGATCTGTTTCACGTCGGCTATAGTACCAATGGCATATAAATCGCTTTGGGCCGGATTTTCCACCGTCAGGTCCCGTTGAGTCACCAAAAAAATCTCTTGATTCTCACCCATAGCTTCTTCCAACGCCTGGATAGAAGCGGTCCGTCCAACGTCGAAATGGAGCATCAGCTGGGGGAACACGGTCAGTCCCCGCAAAGTCAGTACGGGCATGGTCACTGTAATCTTCATATCCGTCAATCAGGGTCACTCCTCTCCCTACCTGCTGAAGAAGGGGCAGACTGCCGCCCGCCCCTCCAACACAATTCCATATCAGGACACATTTCCTTTAGGGGAAGCCTGCCCTCCTTTTTCCGAACGAAGCGCCGCCGCACCCAGACGCGGCCGGGCCGGTCTGCCCTCCTGTCGCAGGATATCCGCTTCACTCTCACCGCGGATGGCTTCCGCAGTCACTGTAACTTTAGCAATACTCTGGTCAGAGGGTGCGTCGTACATTACGGGAGTCATAACCTCTTCCAAAACTGCACGCAGGCCGCGGGCACCAATCTTGCGCTCCAGCGCTTTGTCAGCGGCAGCATCCAACGCTTCAGGCGTAAACTCCAGCTCCACATTATCATAATCCATCAAACACTTATACTGCTTTACTAAGGCATTCTTCGGCTCTGTGAGAATTCGCACCAGTTGTTCCCGATCTAGAGCTCTAAGCGTAGTAATAATAGGAAGACGGCCAACCAACTCAGGAATGATGCCAAACTTCAGTAGATCGTGAGGTTGAACGGCTTTCAATACGTCTTCCTTCTCACGCTCAGCCGAGGTTTTTACATCGGAACCGAAGCCAATTGTTTTTTGGTCTAGACGACGCTCAACAATTTTATCCAGTCCGTCAAAAGCACCACCGCAGATAAAAAGAATATTCTTGGTATCAATCTGCAAAAATTCCTGATGGGGATGCTTACGTCCACCCTGAGGCGGAACATTTGCCACAGTACCCTCTAAAATTTTCAGCAGAGCCTGCTGCACCCCCTCACCGGATACATCCCGGGTAATGGAGGTATTCTCACTTTTGCGGGCAATCTTGTCTATCTCATCCACATAGATGATACCCCGTTGAGCCAGTTCGATATCATAGTCGGCGGCCTGCACCAGACGGAGCAGGATGTTCTCAACATCGTCACCTACATAGCCTGCCTCAGTGAGCGTGGTAGCATCAGCAATAGCAAACGGAACCTTTAAAATACGGGCCAAGGTCTGCGCGAACAAGGTTTTGCCACAGCCAGTGGGTCCAACCATGAGGATATTGCTTTTTTGCAACTCTACATTGTCTCCACCGCCAAAGTAGATGCGCTTGTAATGGTTATACACTGCCACTGATAAAGCCATTTTGGCGTTATCCTGGCCAATAATATACTCATCCAGCACCGCTACCATTTCTTTAGGCGTCGGAATGACATCCGGAATGTCCGGTGAGGCGGCTTCGCCTTCGTCAATATCGTCTCCTAAAATGCTCATACACAAGTGAACACATTCATTACATATATAAGCACCAGGACCGGCGATGATCCGCTCCACCTGCTCCTGATGCTTACCGCAAAAGGAACAGCGCACCGATTTGTAGTCGTCTCTTGCCATATTTTGGTCTTCCTTTCAGGAAAGAGCCAAAGAGCGGAGACAAACTCCTCCGCTCTTTGACTGTACTCAGCGATTGGTAATGATTTTGTCAATGAGGCCGTACTCCAAGGCCTCCTGAGCGGTCATGAAGTTATCCCGCTCACAATCGGCCGTGACCTGCGCTAGGTCTCGGCCACAGTTATCTGCTAAAATCTGGGTGACACGTTTTTTAATCGTCTCCAGCCGCTTCAGATGAAGAGCCATGTCAGTAATCTGGCCCTGGGTCCCGGCGGAAGGCTGATGAATCATAATCTCAGCATTGGGCAGAGCCATACGCTTACCCTTGGCCCCGGAAGATAGCAGAAACGCACCCATAGAGGCGCCCATACCCACACAGATAGTAGACACATCACATTTGATGTACTGCATGGTGTCGTAGATGGCCATGCCGTCTGGGATAGAGCCGCCAGGGCTGTTAATATAGAACTGAATATCCTTGTCCGGGTCCTGGGCCTCCAGGTAGAGCAGTTGGGCCACCACCAAGGATGCCGTCGTGGCATTGACTTCCTCGCCTAGAAACACAATACGGTCATTGAGCAACCGGGAAAAAATATCATAGGACCGCTCGCCCCGGCTGGTCTGTTCCACTACATAAGGGACTAAACTCATGATGCTTCTCCTTTCAGATGGGGAATATTATGACACTCCCGCCAGTGTCGGCTATTATACCCATTGCCCGCCGGCGATTATTCCCTCCCGCTCTCAAAAAGGCGCAGTTTCCCGCTTATTCCTCAGTCTTCTCCGTCTCGTCGACCTTTTCCTCTGCTTTTTCGGCCTTTTTTGCTGCCCTCCTAGCGGGCTTCTTCACAGAACTCTTCACCAACTCCAGGGCCTTACGCACCAGCAGGTCGTGGCGCACATCGTCAACGTTGACGATGGAGCGGACCTTGTCTACCTCCATGCTGTACTGTTCGGCCAGTTTGCTGATCTCCTCATCCACCTCGGTGTCGGGAATCTCAAAGCCTTCGGCGGCGGCCACAGCCTCCAGGGCCAGGTCGCTGCGCACGGCACGCTCAGCGGCGGTCTTGGACTGAGTACGCATGTCGTCCAAGGTCATACCCATCATCCGCAAGTAGTCCTCAAAGCCAATCCCCTGGCTCTGGATGCGGTTGGCATAGTCCTCCAGCATCTTATCGCCCCGGTAGTCCACCATAGCCTGGGGCACCTCACACTCCAACTTCTCCAGCAGCGCGGTGATGACAGCCTCCTCAAACTCCCGGTCAGCCTGTTCCTGACGGCGGGCCTTCAGCTTCTCCCCCAATTCCTTCTTAAACTCATCCAGCGTGTCGAACTCCGATACATCCTTGGCAAACTCATCGTCCACCTCGGGCTCCTGCTTCTCCTTCACCTCGTGGACCTTGACCTTAAACACCACTTGGGCGCCGGCCAATTCAGGGGTATAGTTTTCCGGGAACGTGATGTCCAGGTCCTTTTCATCACCTGCTTTCATACCGATGACCTGATCCTCGAAGCCGGGAACAAAAGAGCCGGACCCCAGCTCCAAGCTGTAGTTCTCACCCTTACCGCCCTGGAAAGGCTCACCGTCCTTGAAGCCCTCAAAATCAATGACAGCGGTATCTCCATTCTTAGCCTTGCGCTCAACGCTCACCAGACGAGAGGCTCGATCAATGTAAGGCTTCAGCTCCCCTTTGATATCGGCGGCGGACACCTTCACTTCGGGCTTAGCCACGGGTAGACCCTTGTAGTCATGAATGGATGCCTCAGGCTTGACGGTGACGGTAGCCTTGAAGGTAAAGCCGTCGGCAGTGGCCTCCAGCACTTCCAGCTGGGGATAGGCCACAGGCTTGATGTCAGTCTCCTTCAGTGCAGCCTCATAGGCATCCGGGTAGGCCAGGGAAATGGCATCGTCAAAGAAAATCTCGGCGCCATACATTTTCTCCACCATTTTCCGGGGGGCTTTTCCCTTGCGGAAACCGGGAACGTTGATGCGGTTCTTCTGGCGGTTATAAACCTTGTCGATGGCTGCCTGGAACTCGGCCGCGCCGACTTCGATCACCAGTTCAAAGGTGCTGTTCTCTTTTTTCTCGTTGCTCTTGATGTTCATGGTATGTTCCTCCAAGCTCGGCCCGCCAAAACACCGCTGGGCCTTCTTTCTAAATAATCCAACCTATTCTATCAGATAGGCGCGGATATTTCCACTGTTTTTTTGTTTATTCCAAAATTTTTTTTGGACGGAATCCGACAAAGTCCGCCGCCACCAAATGATAGTCCACTCCACCCTGGCTTCCCTCCACCGCCAGACGGTGACTGGGACCATGAAGATGGCCATAACAGCAGGTTCTCACTCCATACCGCTCCAGCAGTTCAATGATCTCCTGACAGCGGTAGCCCCGGTACAAGGGCGGGTAATGGAGAAAGCACAGCTTCTCCTGCTCCCCCGCCGCCTTTAGCGACGTCTCCAGCCGGATCAGCTCCCGATTAAACACCTTTTCCCAATGAGGGGTACCGTTTTCCTCAAAAAACCAGCCTCGGGTACCGCACAGGGCAGTATTTCCATAAAAGGCACAGTTATTATGAAGAATGTGGAGGCGGACAAAGCCGTTGGCCTGAAAAAAGCCATTCATTTTTGCTGCGGTATTCCACCAGTAGTCGTGATTGCCTTTGAGCAACCACTTCTCCCCCGGCAGCTCGCTGTTCAGGAACGCAAAGTCCTCCCTGGCCTCCTCTAAGTTCATGCCCCAGGACAAATCACCGCACAGTACCACTGTGTCGTTGTCTTTCACCACGGCAAAACCTTCCCGGAGCTTGTCCACATAGCCCTCCCAGCCGCCGCCGAACACATCCATAGGCTTGTCTGCGCCCAGGGACAGGTGGGTATCTCCGATGGCGTAGAGAGCCATCCCATCACCCCTTATTTCAGGAAATCCAACACACTGCCTTTCATTGCGGCTTTGTCCACCGCACCGTCAAAACGGCGGCGGCGTTTCTTGAGCCTCGCCAGAGGCGCCGGAGTGGGCACGCCGGTGACCTCGGTGAGCTGGTCCAAAATCCCCAGACCAGCCTTGTGTTCCCTCACTCCCAGGGCATCCAGCACACTGTCACAGAATTTAAAGGGACTGGCGGTGGATACCACTACAGCGGGGGTGTCATCCCCCGTTTCCTCCCGATATTCCTCCAGCACATGAAACGCTACGGCAGTGTGTGGGTCGATGAGGTAGTTCCACTCATTCCACATTTTAGCGATCATAGCCTTTGTCTGCTGATCGTCACAGCATCCAGCGCTGAACTCCTTTTTCAGTTTAGTGCGGATGGAACTATCCACACGATAACTGCCATATTGGGCCAGCTGAGACATATACTCCCGCACAAGCTTATCGTCCCGGCCAGACAGTTCAAAGAGCATGCGCTCCAGGTTGCTGGAAATAAGAATGTCCATGGAAGGGGACAGCGTATTGTAAAACATTCGGTTGCGGTCATAGGTACCGGTGTTAATAAAGTCGGTGAGCACATTGTTCTGATTGGAGGCGCATATCAGCCTGCCGATGGGAATACCCATGGCCTTGGCGTAATAGGCCGCCAGAATATTGCCGAAGTTACCAGTGGGCACACACACATTGACCGTCTGCCCTTTGGCAATGGCCCCAGCTTTCAGCAGATCGCAGTAAGCGGAAGCATAGTACACAATCTGGGGTAGGACCCGACCCCAATTGATCGAGTTGGCGGAGGACAGGAAATAGCCCCTCTCCGCCAGCTCGGCGGCAAGCGCCTCGTCGGAAAACAGGGTTTTTACTCCAGTTTGGGCATCGTCAAAGTTACCCACCACAGAGCATACCCCCACGTTACCTCCCTCTTGAGTGACCATTTGGATTTCCTGAATCTCAGATACTCCGTCCTTGGGATAAAACACCAGGATCCTGGTTTTATCCACATTGCGAAAGCCCTCCAGGGCAGCCTTGCCCGTGTCACCAGAGGTGGCCACCAGGATGCACACAGTCTTTTTCTCGTCATTCTTCTCCAGGGATGCGGTGAGCAGGTGAGGCAAAACCTGAAGGGCCATGTCCTTGAACGCACAGGTGGGCCCGTGCCAGAGCTCCAGACAATAGGTGCTGTCGTCCAGCTTGACAACCGGAGCGATGTCCTCACTGGAGAATTTCCCCCCGCCGTAAGCCTCGGCTGCGTAGGCGGTAAGCTCAGAGGCCGCAAAGCCCTCCAAAAAGCCATTCATAATGTACACCACTCGCTGCTGGTAAGACATGTCTTTCATGGTCTCCACCGCAGAGGCCGGCAGACGGGGCAGCACCGCCGGAGTCAGCAAGCCGCCGTCAGGGGCCAATCCCTTGGCAATTGCTTGGGGAGCGCTCATACGCAAGTCTTTATTTCTCGTGCTCAGGTAATTCATGGTCATCTCACTACTCTCATTAAATTATTGTAGAACAGGTCCTGGACGACCGTCTCTGTGTATCCATGGCGCAGCAGGTGCTCATAAAGCCGGGGCAGGCTGTCAATGGCGGGCAAACCGGCCATTGTATCACAGCCGTCCCAGTCTCCTCCCAGAGCCGCAGTTTTTCCGCCGCCTAATTCCAGCAGCCGGTCCAAATGGGCCCGAATCATGTCCAGGTCCCGGCTCCCACCCACAAACTCCTCATAGAAATTGAGACCAATCACGCCTTGATTCTTTATTATCGCAGTTATTTGCTCATCCGTCAAGTTCCTTGTGTGATTCCAAACAGATTTTATATTGGAATGGCTGGCCAGAATGGGCCGGCGGGCGATTTCCACCACATCCCAAAATCCCGCCTCCGACAGATGGGAGACATCCACCAGGATATGCAAGTCTTCCATCTTTTTTACAAATCTATATCCAATTGTGGATAACCCACGCTCCGGCTCATCAGAATGAGAACCAGACAAGGCATTGGCAAAATTCCATGTAATGTTAATTGCCTTTACCCCATCTCTTGCAGCCTGTTCCAGCCGGTCTGGGTCGCACCCTAATAGCTCTCCGCCCTCCACTGATAGAAATGCAGCGACTTTTCCCTGACGGTTGGCCCGTTCCGCCTCTACAGCGGTACAACACTGGACGATTTTGTTTGAATTCCGGGCAATCTGATCCTTAAAACAGCGCAGAAGAACGTGATAAGCCCGTTCTATCGAGTCTCCGCCCGCAGGATAACCTGTATAGCCATCTGCAGTCCAAAGCGCAAAAAATTGGCAATACCGCTTAAATCCTGATACCTTTTCCAGAGAAATCATCCCAGAATTGCAGTCCAACCCTTCATATTCTCGCCAGCAGCGGGAAATGGTGTCGCAATGGGCATCAAATACAGAAATCGGCTCCACGACCAGTCCTCCTAAAAAGCGTTCTCAATATAATTTATGCAGGGTTCTTTCGTCTGAACTCCCTGGGGTGCATACACCTCCGCCACATCGAACCGAGGCTGAAGATCAGTGGGATGGCACATCAAATAATACTGGGCGGCAGACCGAAGTTTCTTCTGCTTGGACAATGTCACTGCCTCACACGCCGCGCCGAATTGGTCATTTTTCCGCAGTTTTACCTCTACAAATACTAGATACCTCCCGGTTTCCGCCACAATATCCAATTCTCCTACACGGCATCGGAAATTGGAAGCCACCACGGTCCAGCCTTTTTGACTAAGGTCATCCGCCACCAGCTTCTCCCCCCACTGCCCCAAGGTACAAGCCGCCTCTCTCCCGCTGCTCACAGCTTCTTTAAAAAGGTACGGCGGTGGATGGGACAAGGTCCAAAAGCCCGCAGCAGTTCGTAGTGGCGCTTTGTGGGGTATCCCTTATGTCGCTCAAACTCATACTGTGGATACACAGCCGCTATCTCCTTCATATACCGGTCCCGGCTGACTTTCGCCAAGATAGATGCTGACGCCACAGATATCGACAAGCTATCTCCCTTTACAATTGTTTTGTGTGGAGTAACGATCACGCATCGGCTTCCGTGGTCCCGATTGCCGTCAATAAGGGCAAAATCCGCCTTGGGCTCCAGGCCGTCGATGGCCAGCTGCATGGCTTTCATTCTGCTGTTCAAAATATCGATCTTATCGATCTCCCCTGGTTCCACCCAGGCCACCGCCCAGGCCACCGCTTGTGCCGTGATCTGGCCGTACAGCGTTTCCCTGCGCTTTTCCGTCACCTGTTTGGAGTCATCAAGCCAGGGCAGTTCCAATCCTTCTGGCAGAATCACCGCCGCCGCATATACCCGCCCCGCTAGTGGTCCTGCCCCCGCCTCATCACAACCGCACACGGCACGGTATCCCTGTAACATAGCCTCATGTTCCAGTTCCCAACTGGGCACAGCTTTTCACTCCTCTACATATCTTTCGGAGTCTCTAGTGTAAAGCGTCCTAGCTTTCCACTTCGGAATTCATCCAACAACACTTTTGCCATTCGTTCTGTGTCTACTTCGCCGCCGGAGACCAGCATTCCCCTCTTTCTCGCCCCCAGTTCCAGCAGTTCCCAGCCCTGACGGCCATCCACATCCATCAGTTTATACCGCTCGTTCAAAGCTTTCGGGTAACGGTCCCGAAGCAGTTCCAGCAAAGCGCAGGCCAGCCCCTCCACGTCGGTGACCTCGTCCTTCACCGCACCGGTGAAAGCTAAGTGGAGGCCGGTGGTCTCGTCCTCAAATTTGGGCCATAGGATACCCGGTGTGTCCAGCAGCTCCAGTCTGGCATCTACGCTCACCCATTGCTTTCCCCGGGTAACGCCGGGACGGTCAGCGGCTTTGGCGGACTTACGCTTAGCCACCTTGTTGATAAACGTGGACTTACCCACGTTTGGCACTCCTACCACCATAGCCCGGATTGGCCGTCCTATCTGCCCCTTAGCCTTCCATGCGGTCAACTTGTCCTGGAGCACATTTTTCGCAGCTGCAGAAAACTGACCGACTCCTTTGCCGGACTTGGCATCCGTTTCCAGCACACCATAACCTTTTGCTTTGAACCAAACCATCCAATGGGCGGTCATAGTCGGGTCCGCCTGGTCTGCCCGGTTAAAAATGATCAGTCTAGTCCGGTCCCCTACCATCGCGTCAATATCCGGGTTTCGGCTGGAGACAGGAATTCGGGCGTCTACCACCTCTGCAACTAAGTCCACCAGCTTCACATCATTTTCCATCTGACGCCGGGTCTTTGTCATATGACCTGGATACCACTGTATATTCATAAAATTCACCTTTTCGAAGAAAACAGACGTTTCAATAAAAGAGGAGCGGTCACCCGCTCCTCTTTTATCGTGCAACTTACAGGTCTTCTTTGACCTTAGCGGCCTTGCCCACGCGGTCACGCAGGTAATACAGCTTGGCCCGACGGACCTTACCCTTACGGATGGTCTCCACCTTCTCAATGGTAGGAGCATGCAGGGGGAAGACCTTTTCCACACCCACTCCGTAGGAAATGCGGCGGACGGTGAAGCTCTCCTCGATACCACCGTGCTTTTTGGCGATAACGGTGCCCTCGAACACCTGGATACGCTCACGGCTACCCTCTTTGACCCGGATGTGAACACGAACAGTGTCACCCACACGGACGGAAGGAGCCTCCTCCTTCATGTACTTGTCGCTAAATTGCTGAAGCAGATCCATTTGTATTTTCCTCCTAATTTCAGGCGTTCATACGACCTGCCCTGTGGCCGCGCAGAGGACCGCCCTTTTTCAGACCGTGATAGTTTACCATAGATACACCAAATTTGCAAGAACTTTTCTGCCTTTCAGTTAAATTTTTTAGGGCTTCGGTGAAGCATTCCGAAAAGCAACCATATGGCTGTGAGAAATAACGTGATATTTGCATAATAGATAACTGCTACCATTCCAACTCCCACCAATACCCCTATCAAGCATCCCGATATGGCAGTCATCAGCCGTTCCGCCCAATCCAGGTCCAGTCTGCTTGACAACAGTCCATATATTACCCTTCCACCGTCCAATGGCATAATAGGTAGCAAATTGAATACTCCTACAGCCAAAGTAAGAGCCGCCGCCACCCGCCAATTCAATATTGTAAACACCAAACCCGCCAATAGATTGGACGTTGGACCAGCCAATGCCACCAAACTATCTCGCCCATAGGTTAGCGGCACTTGATAATTAATATATAGTTCTGCCCCAATAGCTGTTAAGGATAATTCCCCCACATATCCTCCAAATACAGCAGCCACTGCAATATGGCCTAATTCGTGGAGAATACAAGCCAGCAATCCCCAAGGTAAAAGCCCTATTCCATCGTCCAGCCAAAACAGTATTCCAAGCAGCAGAAGAAAACCAGGCTTCACTTCCAAGTGGGGGTGTTTATGACAGTTCCACATAATACGCTGGGTCTAAGCGAATATTATCTTTTTCAATGGTCAAGTGAAGGTGAGCTCCAATAGCGTTTCCTGTATGGCCTACCAAAGCCACCGTCTGGCCACAGGCTACTTCGTCTCCTTTGTGTACCAGCAATTTGCTGCAATGGGCGTAGAAGCTGCTGACATTGTTTTCATGCTTGATTTTCAGGTAGTTGCCAAACTCATCGCTGGTCCCGATGTATTCCACCGTCCCAGCGGCAAAAGCGCCGATCTCCGTACCTTCAGCCGCACCGATATCCAGTGCCAGATGAAATTCCTTTCTCCCATTTATAGGACTATCTCTGTAGCCGAAACCGGAAGTAGCTGTACCGTTCACCGGTACTGTGGTCTCACTCAGCCCCAGCTCATAGAAAGCTAAACTCACGTTTTTCGGGAGCTTTACACCATCATCGGTATAAGTCTGGGCTACCGCTGTCACTACGGCAGGGTCACTGGTCGCTGGATTAGACGGAATTGGCTCGTCCTTTTTTGGAGAAAAGTGAACTTCTGCCAAAATACCGTGCTCATTCAAATAGTCCAACCCACCTTTCGCTGTCCGGCTCAGCAATACCGGCGTAATATCATTCAATTCACCGGCAGGTATTTGAACAGGAGCCGTTTCTGTCGGGCCTCCCAGCAAAGTAACACATAATGCTTCCAACGCCTCTTGTATTGGCTCTCCCTGCGCTAAATTTGCGCTAAACTGTTGAAAGGCGGCTTTGAAATCCACATTTTCCGATGCCGCCTCCTGCCACAACATCAGCTGTGCGGGAAAGACTCCCCTCCCAACGTATACCAACAAGAATAAGGCCAAGCTGACTCCAAGCTGGATGAGTCTGCGCCAGTCTCCCTCAGTCCCGTCAGTTTGAGAAGAACGCTTTGTCCTTGGAACTGTTCTGTATCCCCCGCTTGCAGTCCTTCGTCTAGTCACCCCGTCCATAGCTTATCCCTCCTTGTCCATACAAACTGAATTGCTCTGTATTACTGTATGTCCATGGCGGAAATTTTATGCAAACCTATTTCCCTTCAACAAAATGCGGGAGAATCATACCAGACTTATTTTTAATCGCTAAAACTGCCGCCTGTTTCAAAACAGGCGGCAGTTCTAATTATTCAGTTATTCTTCTTTATCGCACCTCTACCGTATACATAAGCTTTTTCACTTCACCCGGCTTCAATTGTATGGCATGACTTTTGTCAACAAATTCTCCACTTTCGTCCTCCCATGCGGCACAGCCGTGCCAAGGCTCTAAACATATGTAGGGAGCGTTTACGTTAGGCATAGTCCAAAATGCTATCATTGGAAACGCTCCAAAATCCATATGGACTCCTGGCCCCCCATCTTTATGACGAAGAGTAACTCCTTTGGAATGTAAGCCCTCAAAAATCAAGGTATCCACCTGATCAAAGACCTCATGGTCCAAAGCAATCGTACCGGTGTGTTCCATCCCCGGCCCGAAACGCCCAGATGACAGCAAGCCCTGGGCAGTAGGAATCAGGGGCTTAAGACTTTCTACTTCATCAAACACCAAGCGGTAGTCCTCAAACCGCTCCCCCGCCTTCAACGGGCAATTGATCCCAGTATGAGCGCCTATGCAAAACAGAAGGTTTGTTTCTCCAGGATTTTGCACCTCAAATTGAGTATAAAATCCGTTGTTTATGAGCTGATGCCGCACCCATAAGATAAAAGCAAACGGGTACTGCTTCAATGTTTCCGGGGATTCCCGCAGTTCCAGCACAACGTAGTTCTCTCCTTGTTCCACCAAGCTGAACTCGCTCTGGCGGGCAAAGCCATGACGGTCCATATGGAACGGTTTCCCGTTCACCCGCACTATACCGTCTTTCAAGGCGCCAACAATAGGAAATAAATTTGGATTTCGTCCCCGCCAAAATTGGGGGTCTCCCTGCCAGATGTACTCCACACCCTGTCCATCCCGGAAGGACACCAATTCGCCTCCCACTGTCTCCACAGCAGCTGTGTATTCTTCATGTTTTAACTCAATTTTCATTGTCTACCCCTCTCAGCTTTCCGGCCAAAGTTTGTCAGGATACAGCCCCGACCCAGTCATCGCCGCGATGGCAGCGGTGACGGTAGGCTTGTCCTCCCGGTAGGTGACGCCATACCACTTGTCCTCGCTTGGCAGCACTCGGACCTCCGCCCTGCCTTCCCGAATGAGCTGGTCCACCACGCTGGGCAGGAAGTATTCCCCTTTCAGCGGGTTTTCCGCCAGCGCCTTGTCCAGAAAGGCTGGGAACCGCGCCTCCGCTTCGTCCAAAAAGCTTCGGGTAAATCCCCACATGTTCATGGATACCAATGTATCCCCGGGCAGGGCTGTCCAGTTGTGTCCCCCGTCCTCAGTATAGCGGGCGTTGTCTCCATCCTTTTCGATGGCGGTGCATTCGTGGATATCCACAAGCACACCGTTTAGATCTACGCCGCACACGCCCCGGGCCACCGAACCGTGCTCTGTCACTGTGTTTTTCACCCGATACCCCACCATGGCATAAGAATAGCGTTCGCCGTCCTGATGGGTACAAAGGTACTCGTAAATCTCGCGGTAAGCCGCCGGACCGTAGTAGTCATCAGCGTTAATGATAGCAAAGGGGCCGTCCACCACATGCCGGGCCGCCAGCGCCGCCTGGGCAGTGCCCCAGGGCTTAGCCCGCCCCTCGGGGACGGCATAACCCTCCGGCAGATCGTCCATGGCCTGGAAGACGTACTTTACGTCCATGTGTCTCTCCACCCGGCGGCCTACCCGAGCCTTAAACTCCTCCTCGATCTCCTTTTTGATGACGAATACCACCGTCTCAAATCCGGCCCGGCGGGCGTCGAACATGGAGTAATCCAGGATCACCTGATTGTACCCCCCCACTGGGTCCAGCTGCTTCAGGCCGCCGTACCGGCTACCCATACCCGCGGCCATGATGACCAGAACAGGCTTGCTCATTGCTCATCTCTCCTTTTATTCTCAATATATGTAAAGTTATTTCACTTTATCGCTTGCAACCTTCCTTCACCCCCCGAAGGCGCTCCACGGCCTCCTGGATCAGCTGGCCCATGCCCAGCTCCTTCACCCCCACCACCATATTGTCGCAGTGGGCGATGGGCAGGAGGATGCGCTTGGCTGGGCTCTGCCCCGCCGCCAGGGCCATAGCCGGTGTGATCTCCCCCAGCATTGCGTCGGCGATGACAACACCGATGGGGGCCACGATCACATCCGCCGCCCGGCAGTTCACCACCGCCGCATTCTCCCCGGTGGCCGCCCGGTCCGCTCCCGCCTTCAGCATAGCGGAGGTGGCCAGGCTGTTGGTGCCCACCGCCGTCACTAGGTCCTCGGGAAACGCCTTTTTGATGGCGGCCACCAGCTGCTTTCCCACGCCGCCCCCCTGGGCGTCAATGACCAGAATCTTCACGACACACACCACCTCTCTGTACTCTTTTTCCAAATATACCACAGACGGCTGAAAAAGTCACGTCAAAAATGCTCCACGCTGAAAATCGGCTCCCGCCCTTCCCTGCCGCAAAAAGGACTTGCCAACGGCAGGAAATCGTTTATAATGTTATTCATACAAAATCAGGGGCGCGGTGCCCCATAGGAGGGCTTTTTATGTTTAACTTTGAATTCTACGCGCCCACGCGGGTGGTCTTCGGCCGGGATACGGAGGCCCGCACCGGCCGGCTTCTCAAGGAATTGGGCATTAGCCGGGTGCTTATCCATTACGGAGGGGGGAGCGCGGTGAAATCCGGCCTGCTGGATCGGGTATCCGCCTCCCTGGATGAGGCGGGCATCGCCCACACCTCTCTGGGGGGCGTGGTACCCAACCCCCGGCTGTCCAAGGTCCGGGAGGGAGCCAAGCTGGCTCGGGAGTTTGGCGCGGAGCTGATCCTGGCGGTGGGCGGCGGCTCGGTGATCGACTCCTCCAAGGCCATCGGCTATGCCGTGGCGGAACCGAACCACGACGTGTGGGAGATTTACGACCGCAAGCGTACCCCCAAAGCCTGCCTTCCGGTTGCCTGCGTGCTCACCATCGCTGCCGCAGGCAGCGAGATGAGCAATAGCAGCGTCATCACCAACGAGGACACCGGGGAAAAGCGGGGCTACCGCAACAACCTGTGCCGCCCCAAGCTGGCCATTGTGAACCCCGAGCTCACCACCTCCCTGCCCCCCTACCAGACAGCGGCGGGGTGCACCGATATCCTCATGCACACTCTGGAGCGGTACTTCACCCAGGGTGGGAATATGGAACTCACCGACCAAATCGCTGAGGGACTCATGCGCACGGTGATAAAAAACGCCTTCATCCTCCGGGATGACCCCGCCAACTACGATGCCCGGGCGGAGGTGATGTGGGCCAGTTCTCTGTCCCACAACGACCTCACCGGCCTGGGCGCGGACGGCATGGACTTCGTCTCCCACGGCATGGAGCACGAGCTGGGCGGCATGTTCGACGTGACCCACGGCGCGGGGCTGTCCGCCGTGTGGCCCAGTTGGGCCCGGTATGTGTACAAAGACTGTCTGCCCCGGTTCGTCAAGTTCGCCCGGAATGTGATGCACGTGGAGGGCGCCTCCGACGAGGAAACCGCCCTCAAGGGCATCGCCGCCCTGGAGGACTTCTTCCGCTCCATCCACATGCCCGTCACCCTGAAGGAACTGGGGGTGGAGCCTACCGAAGAGCAGATTTTGGCCATGGCCGCCTCCTGCGCCAAGGGAGCCGGGGGCAAAAAGGGCACTGCCAAGTTGCTGTATGAGGCGGATATGGCAGAGATTTACCGTTTGGCGCGATGATGAACACCATTCGCGCCCTGTTCCGAAAGCACCGAGAGATTGTCAGCTACGTATTCTGGGGCGTTATGACCACTGCCGTCAACTATGTGACCTACCTTCTGTTCACCAAGGGGTTCCACGTCTACTACCTCACCAGCAACGTCATCGCCTGGACGCTAAGCGTGCTGTTTGCCTACTTCGTCAACAAGCTGTTCGTGTTCCAGTCCAGGGACTGGGCCTGGCGAGTCGCCCTGCGGGAGCTGTGGCAGATGGTTGTCTCCAGAATCTTCTCTTTAGGACTGGAGATGGCCATCCTGTGGTTATTCGTGGACAAACTCCATTGCAATGACGCAATAATCAAGTTGTGCGCCAACATAGTGGTTGTCATCGTCAATTACGTGTTGAGTAAATTTATTATCTTCAAAAAAAAGACTGACTGACAGCGAGAGGGCCGCGATAGCGACCCTCTCTTCCACTTTACATAACACTATACCGGGACACAGCGCCTCATATTCCTCGTAAAACCACACATACTACGTTCTAAGAGGTGATGTGCTGTGGAATCTATTTGGGAAAAAAACATCCGGCTTCCAACATTTAACCCCCTGCAACGGGACATCCGCGCCGACGTATTGGTGGTTGGGGGCGGGCTGGCGGGGTTGCTGTGCGCCCATGAACTGACCCAGGCCGGTCTGCGGTGCGTGGTGGCGGAGGCCGGGCGGATCTGCGGCGGCACCACCAAAAATACCACCGCAAAGCTCACCGCTCAGCACGGCCTAACCTACCACAAACTGTTCAAAAAATTTGGCGCAGAGCGTGCCCGAGTGTATTTGGAGGCCAACCTGGCCGCGCTGGGCCGCATATGTGAACTCTGCCAGGACATCCCTTGTGACTTTGAGGAGATGTCCAACTACGTCTATTCCCTGAACGATCCAAAAGAACTGGAGTTGGAACTGTCCGCCCTGGATAAGATAGGACACCCTGCCTCCTTTGTAAAGGAGATTCCCCTTCCAGTTTCTGTGGCAGGCGCAGTGCGGTTCGATCATCAAGCACAATTTCACCCGCTGAAATTTGCCGCCGCTTTGGCGGAGTCTTTGCCCATTTTTGAGCACACCCGGGTGCTGGAAATCAAGACCGGCCAAGCGGTGACGGAGGGCGGAACCATCCGGGCAGACCACATCGTGGTGGCCACCCACTTCCCCTTTTTGAACAAATTCGGCGCCTACTGGCTGAAGCTGTACCAGAGCCGGTCCTATGTCCTGGCCCTGGAGGGCGGGCCGAACCTGGACGGGATGTATGTGGACGCCAACGGCAAGGGCCTGTCCTTCCGTAATTATGGCGATCTGCTCCTGCTAGGAGGCGGCGGTCACCGTACAGGCAAACCGGGAGGCGGCTGGTTTGGACTAGAAGACTTTGCCCGTCAACATTATCACCATGTCCGCCCCGTAGCCCGTTGGGCCGCCCAAGACTGCATGACTCTGGACAGCGTACCCTATATTGGTTTGTATTCCCCCCGCCTGCCCCGATTGTACGCCATCACCGGGTTCAACAAGTGGGGGATGACCTCTTCAATGCTGGCCGCTACCTTGGTCACCGACCTGATTATGGGCGAAAACAACCCTTATCTGGCAGTCTTCTCTCCCTCTCGGTCTGTGTTCCACCCACAGTTGGCCATCAACGCCGGAGAAAGCGCCCTGCACTTGCTTACCCCTACCCGACCCCGATGTCCCCATATGGGCTGTGCCCTGAAATACGACCTCCAGGAACACAGCTGGGACTGTCCCTGCCACGGCTCCCGCTTTGCCGATGACGGGGCGCTGCTGGACGGCCCCGCTACCGGAGGCCTGGTCCATGACCGTTCACAACATCCGAGATAATGGCAAGGCCTTTCCGCATATATCGGGAAGGCCTTGTCTCACCAACCGATCTCATCCACTATTCCCATGTTGGGATAACGTTCTTTCAACCAGCTGTCTGGGTATGTATCATCCAAAAACTGGATTAAGGCGCCGGAGGCAGTCACGCCGTTCCGCCGCTGCTCCATCCGGCACAGGGCGGCGGCGGATAACAGAGTAGTACATGCCAAAAACAGCGCCGTAGCCTTGACCATCCGTTTACCCTGCTGCCGGGGAATGCGGTCAATAAATACACACAACGCCGGAAATATAATCCGCACCCAAACCAGCGCAGCCACTCCCCAGAAAAGGCAAAACACAAAATTTACCCGCCCGTTCAGATTAAACGGCAGGTGTCGATAGTCCCAAAAGCAAGCTCCAAACAGTATTTCCTGTACCCAAGAACATATGTATTCATAGGCCCCGCCCAGCACTGCTCCTGTCAAGACAATTCGGGCTGTACTCTGGTCGTCCATACGGTAAAAAGCCAACGTAAGCAATACCGCCCCCAATCCCCAAACCAAACTGAACGGTCCGTATACCAAGCTGCTGCGGCTAATGAGTTCTCCCCGAGTAACCAACCAGAAAACCACCTCAATAAAATCGCCTGCCACTCCAGCAATGAGAAACAGCCAAAATATTCGATAACCCGTGAGCGGCTTGGCGGCGGCCTCTCTTGCCTCTTCCCTGCCCCGATTCCTAGTTTTTTCGGCAGCCGTCTTTTCCATCACACTACCGCCTCCTTTCGTATGAACACAGCATATCACCGCCGACCAGCAAAAATGCGAAAGGAATTCTAAATTTTTCATGAAGAAAGCCCGACTCCTCTATGTAAAGGAGCCGGACTTTCACATTCTCGCAGCGAATTAGGCTTTACTCAAGCAGTACCCAAAATCAGCCCGGAGGCCAGGTCATATCCCGGCCCCCCAGCACGTGGAAATGGAGGTGGAGGACGGACTGGCCCGCCTGGGTCCCGCAGTTGGACACCACCCGGAAGTCGGTGAGACCCAGCTCTTTCGCCACCTTGGAAACGGCCTCGAAACAGCGGCCCACCACCAGGGAGTTGGTGCCGTTGATTTCCCCACAGGAGCCAATGTGGACCTTGGGAATCACCAGAAAATGGGTGGGGGCCTGGGGATCGATGTCATTGAACGCCACGCATTTCTCGTCCTTGTAGAGGATCTTGGCGGGAATCTCCCCCTTGACAATCTTGCAGAACAGGCAGTTGGGATCTTGCATGGGTAAGCCTCCTTTACTGATTGGGAACGACCGCGAAAAACTCCAGCGGCTCGCCACTGTTGTTGATGAGGGCATGGCTGTGCCCCTTGGGGCAGTAGTGGCACTGACCCGCACTCACCGCCTCCTCGCCGTCATCGTACTTCACCTTGCCCGCGCCGGACAGGATGTAGATGATCTCGCTGCTGGTCTCGTGGGTGTGGTATCCGATGGAGGAGCCGGGGTCCAGCACGCCCTTTAAAATCTTACCCAGCTCGTCCACCCGCATTTGGGCGTGAAGCGTGCCGTCGCCTCCCACAAAATTGGGGATATGGGTGGTATCCATGGTGGCATAGTCCAAAATCACGGTGAATCTCCTCTCAAACAGGCTTGAATTGGTTGGTATTGGGGTCATAGGCATAGCCCAGTCCCTCCAGCTTTTCAGTCAGCTCCGCCCGATCCGCATCCAACCCGCCGCACAGGGCGTCCAGGCTTTCATACTCGTCCCGGAGCTTGGTATTCACAACGCTCAGCAAAATATTGAGGTCCTGGGGCAGCATAGACTCCTCCTTGATGGCTGTTATGGCTGCAATGTGCACGCCTTGATTGGTTTCTTCTTCCGGGCGCTGGTAGCCCACGGCGTCATAGTATTCCTCGGAAAAGTTCAGCACCGCCGGGTCAAACCTGGCCTGCGTGGCTTTGACCTTTTTAAAGGGATCAACGGGGGTCAAGCCAAATTCCTTCACAATCGTGGCCAGAGCCTTGTCCTTCTCCTGGAAAAACTTCGCCTGATACTCACTTTTCCGGGCGGCGGCGTCCTCCGCCGCCAGTTCCTCATACTGCTTTCGGTCCATCCAGAAGATCTGGCTCAGCGGGTTGGCGTCCTGGCAGTAGAGGACAAAGGAGAGGAACTCCCGGAAATCGCTAGCCACAGGGAGCACATAGGTCCCCCGCTCTCCCATGGACGGGTCCACGCAGAACACCCGCTCATCCCCCGGCAGGAGGATGAAATGGACCCCGTCGCAGCCGATCCGGCCCACGAATTCCGCGTCCACCGGGGTGCAGAAGTAGGCAAAATCATCCGCCCCGCTCTGGAGCAGCCCGATGGAATCAAAATTGATGTCCAGCGCCCGGAACCGCTTCAAATCATCCCTTGTCATATTTTCATCATCACTTTCCAATTACATCCACTTTCGCTGCCGGGCACAAACAGAACAGGCTGATGCCCACAGCCGTCAGCGAATTAACGTCCTTTTTGCCTACTTTTTCAAGAAAAAGTAGGTTACAATCCCAGCTTCATGGCCACCACGTTGTCCACCATGGCCAGGGCGTTGTCCAGCATGAGCACGTCCTTGCCGCCGCCCATGGCGGAATCGGGCTTACCGCCGCCGGAGCCCCCGGCGATGACACATACCTGCTTGATGATGTCCCCGGCCTTGACCCCCTTCTTCACCGCCTCCTTGCCGCAGGCGCACAGGAAGGTGATCTTGCCGTCGTTGACGCTGGCCAGCACCGCCACCACGTTGGCGTCCTTCTCCCGGAGCAGGTCGCCCATCTGGCGCAGGCGGGCGCCGTCCGCCTCGGGCACCGTGGCGGTGATCACCTTCAGGCTGCCCACCTCGTGGGCGCCGAACAGGATCCGGTCGGTCTCCCCGGCGGCCTCCCTGGCCTTGAACTTCTCCACCATCTGGTGGAGGCTCCTGAGCTCGCCCATGACGGCCTCCGCCTTCTCCCGCAGCTCGCCGGGCTTGGCCTTGAGCACCGCCGCCGCCTGGTTGATGCGCTCCTGCACCTCGCCGAAGAAGGACAGCGTCTCCCGTCCAGTGGTGGCCTCGATACGGCGCACGCCGCTGGCAACGGAGAACTCGCTCTTGATGCGGAAGGCCCCGGCCATGGCGGTGTTGGGCAGATGGGTGCCGCCGCAGAACTCCACGGAGAAGCCCTCTCCCATGTCCACCACCCGGACGGTGTCGCCGTACTTCTCGCCAAACAGGGCGATGGCACCCTTTTTCTTGGCCTCCTCGATGGGCAGCTCCTCCACGTTGACGCTGCTGCCCATGAGGATCTGGTCGTTGACGATGGCGCTCACCCGGGCCAGCTCCTCCGGGGTCATGGCGTTGAAGTGGGTGAAGTCGAAGCGCAGGCGGTCCGGCTCCACCA
>ERZ808028.575-NODE-575-length-29490-cov-4.906436_pt1 | contig 29490 bp, 23 predicted proteins | sample MGYA00380184_ERZ808028 | MGnify/ENA primary metagenome ERZ808028 (study PRJEB31490, sample SAMN06133397) | mouse gut metagenome | isolation source: J8_1 | host: mice | place: China: Chengdu | collected 2015-05 ...
GGATGTATGACCTGAACATGAAAGGCCCCATCGGGCTTGTGATCGGAAGCGAGGGGGAGGGCGTCGGACGCCTGGTGAAGGAAAACTGCGATATGACAGCCTCGATCCCGATGAAGGGGGATATTGATTCCCTGAACGCATCCGTGGCGGCGGGGGTGCTGGCTTATGAGATCGTAAGGCAGCGGGGATAGAAGATCTTATTTATGCGCTGAAAATGCGGTAAAAGCCGGATATTCAGTGCATGACGGAGAAGTAATTGATCAGGATCTCCTTGATATGGTTATACCGCCTCGCGTAAGAATTTTCCACGCGTATGATCTGCATATTGTGTCTTTGGCAGATCTCATTTTTCTTCTTGTCGCGTTTTCTTACGATCTCATCCTCAAAATGCTCTTTTCCGTCGAGTTCGATGGCAAGCACCGGCATCTCGGCCTGTCCCATACGCTCATACACAACAAAATCAAAGCGGCCGGAATAGAACAGGTCGCTGCAGCTGATGTTGTCCTGAAAGACCTGCGAGATCGCTACTTCCTTTTTGACGCTGAAGCGGTTCTGGGAGAGCCAGATATTCTGCAGGGCATGGTTTAGATTTTCCATAAAGGCTTCCTCGGTTGCCGTGCTGAACGGCTTCACGCCCAACGCCCGGGAGTTTGCGCGTTTTTCTGTCACATGGGATTCCCCGTTTTTCCTGACGTATTCCACCAGCTCAAAAAGATCGTCATCATCCCCTCTCTGATGCAGTCTGGCAAGATTTTCGGAGTCAGAGAGCAGGATCAGTTTTTCCCTCGCCCGGGAAGTCGCCACATTGATCAGTTCCTTATTGTTTTTCAGCCATTCGTAGGTGCCGGCGCCGGTGTGTCCTGTGATCGCCGTGGAAAATAAAATGACATCTTTTTCATCCCCCTGGAAGGAGTGGACCGTCCCGCAGGTTACATTCTCCAGATGCCTTTGCTGCAGCGCGTTCTCGATCAGTTTTTTCTGGTTGACAAAGGGGGTGATGACGCCGATGGACTTATCCTGATGCAGGGCGGCATACCGGACGATCTCCTCCGCCTCCCTGTCGGCCGTGTTTTTGATCTCTCCGGGGGTGCTTTTTACATCCATGTAGACAAGGGGATGCTGTTCGGTGCTTGCGGAACAGATGCGCAGTTTTGAGTTATAGTATTTTTTGTTGTTAAATTCAATGATCTTCCGGTTACAGCGGTAATGATTGTGTAAGAGAACCTCATCGCTCACCGCGTCGCAGGCCAGAAAGGTCTTATAGATGGAGTTTTTCCGGTAGTCATACTCGTCAGCTACATGATAGCGTTTCCGCAGCTTTTGGTTTGCCGCTTCATCTAACAGGATGACAGGGTTGAGCTGCTGGGGATCGCCCACCAGCATCAGGCTCTCGCCCCGGATGATCGGCACAAGGGAAACCGCCGTATTACACTGGCTCGCCTCATCGATGATCACCATATCGAACATAGTCTCCGGTTCTCCTAATCTGTGGGCGGAGATGCAGGTGGTGATCATGACCGGGAAGATTTTCTGCAGCTTTCTGATATTGTCTGTTTTGCTGAGATATTTATTGAAATCTGCCGTCTGCCTGTCCCCGTCCTCCTCAAACAGGATCTGGCGAAGATCCCTGTACTTTTCCTCGTCCAGCTTTTTGATATAGCGGGCGGAAGTATAGTAAAGATATTTATACAGCTCGTCCTGGTCGTCATCCAGCAGCATGAGCGCTTCCGCATCCGTGATCTCGCCTAAAGCGCTGATCTTTTGCCGGATCTGCCCAAGCTGGCGGCCCTGCAGGTCTGCCTGAAAGGGCACCATCTCCAGAGAGGCTTTGAGCCTCTTCTGATATTCCATCATGCGGTCTAAGGTTTCCCGTCGTTCCTTTAAGTCCAGCATATCCTCATATTTTTTCAGCAGGTTTGAAAGTTTTCTGGCGCGTTCCGTCCGGTCGCCCTTGTTTCGGTCCAGTGTGGATTCAAATACTGTCACCGCCTGCATCTGCGTGTACACATTTTTGATATATTGGATGGCTTCCCGGACTTTATCCATATTTCCCACGCGCAGGACGGGGAAGGGGATCGGCTTTCCCCTGTATTTCAGACTGAGGAGCTTTTCGAATACATTGCTGATCGGGTGGTTGTTGTAGGAAGCGAAAAGAACCGTTTTCTCGTTGAAAAAAGCGGTCACGATGGTGTTGATGATCGTATTGGTCTTGCCGGTGCCGGGCGGGCCCTGAATGTAGGCTGCCGGATATTTCATGGCGTTGTTGATCGCCAGAAGCTGGTCTAAGTTGATCCGTTTGTCGATCAGAGTGATGGGATACTGTTTTCTGCGCACGGGGCGGTTTAACAGGTCACCGAAAAAGGCCCTGATGGGAATCGAGGCTTTATCCCGATGGTACATGTCGATGATTGCCTGATATTCCCTGTGCAGATCCAGAATGATCTCCATGCCGAGGCCGATGATATAAGGCATATCGTCCACGCCTGCAGTCTGCCGTACGCGTTTGGCGACACAGTCTTTGATCCGCTCCTGATTGGCCTCAAAGTCTTTTAACAGTTCATAGTCCTCCGCATCCAGATATTGCCGGATGCTTTCCTTTGTATCTCCGAGAATAAATTCCGTGCAGATGGTGATGTCTTCGTCCGGGCGCAGCACTCTGTTTTTGACATCGAGCTGCAGCTTTCTGTACGCCAGCACATATAAGCCTTTGGAGGTGTGGATACTTAAGACGTTCATGGCAAGCTGCTGTATGACCAGTTTTCCGTCGGTTCTTTTCTGATCTTCCATTTTGTACTGGAAGTGTTTGACGATGGCCTGAAACTGTGCCGGGGTGAGACTGTAATCTTCCCCATGAAAACTGTCATTGTCCAAAAACCGGATCAGCTCAAAATCGGAGTAATAGGGGGTGGTGTCCATGCGGTTGCACATTTCCAGATAGTTCAGTATTTTTAAGTTGGCGGCATTGTCAAAAAGCACCCTGTACTTATGGGGATTTAAGTAGATATCCTGCACCAGTTTTTCATTGACGGGACAGTAGGAGCCTTCCACGATCTGGGAGGACAGGATGGAATCGATATAGATGTTGCTGAAAGATGCCGTTGTATATTGGGAAAGATGCAGGCCGTCAACGGATAATGTGCGCTTTACGGGGTCCAGATCCCGGATGCCGATCCAGTATCTGGTGGTCTGTTCCTCTTTATTTTTGTATTCGATCTTCAGCCATTTCCCTTCATGGATGGCTCTGAAAATATCATGGCATACGGTGTTCATAGCGGCTCCGGCATATTTATAATGATTTTTTATACTATTACAGACTAACACTTTTTATGGCAAGAGTAAAGTGTGAGAAGATTTGTTTTTGCCGCCGCAGGCGGCATGACGTGGAAGGGCTGTTGACTTTAAGGATGCCAGCCGATATAATGAAAACCTGAAAAAGCCAAAGACAAAGGTGGTATGCCATGTACAACGACTATGAACTTCTCTCCGATGAGGAGCTGATCCTCAAGCTCCGCGACGGGGACAACCGGGTGACGGAATACATCATTGAAAAATATAAAGATCTGGTGCGGAAAAAATCCAAGGCTATGTATATACTGGGGGCGGATCATGAGGACCTTCTTCAGGAGGGGATGATCGGCCTGTTCAAGGCGATCCGGGATTATGACGCGGGACGGGACGCCAGCTTTTATACCTTTGCGGAGCTGTGTGTGACCAGGCAGATCTACACGGCGGTTCAGGCGGCAGGGAGAAAGAAGCATTCCTTTCTGAATTCCTACATCTCGCTCTATGGGAATCAGGCGGGAGGGGAGGATGAGGACTATCCGGAACTGATGCAGGAGCTGGTGGCGCAGGACAGCAAAAATCCGGAAGAGCTGATGATCGATCAGGAGAATCTGGAAAGCCTGGAGACGGCTATAGAGCAGGAACTCAGCAGTTTCGAGAAGCAGGTTCTGGAACTGTGTGTGACCGGCATGAGCTACACGGAGATCGCGCGGGTGCTGGGAAAGACGACGAAAGCGACGGACAATGCGCTGCAGCGGATCAAAACAAAGATCAGGAAAGTGAGAAACGAAAGGATATTTTAAGTTTTTTTAAGATTTAGTTTATTGTATTTTAGAAGAAAGAGCGTATAATCAAATGAGAAAACCGACCGGCGAGTCGGTTTTGGTGAAAACATAAAAAGGTTATAGAAAAAAGCGCGGGTATCGGTCTGCGCGGAAATGAGGAGCAGCATGAAAAAAATCAGAAAACAGACAGCAGGAAGGATCGCGGCGGTACTTGCCCTTACGCTGATGCTGGGCGGGTGCGGTTCAGCGCAGGAGACGGCAGCGATCGACGAGGAAGAGAGTGCTGTAACAGTCAGTACAAAGAGTGTGGAAACAGGGACGATCACTCTGACAAACTCTTTTGTAGGGACGATCTCCCCGGAGGAGACGGTGATGGTCATCCCTCTTGCACAGGGGACGGTGACGGAGACTTTTTTCGAGGTCGGCGATACCGTGCAGGCCGGGGATGTCCTCTTTAAAATAGATGATGAATCGGCAAAGCTGGCGCTGGAACAGGCGCAGCTCAATGTGAAATCCACACAGCAGTCGGCGGATTCCACGATCGATAATCTGGTGAACCAGCAGGACAGTTCGGATCTTCAGTTGGAGAGCAGCAAGCTGCAGTCCAAGAGCAGCTTTGAGCAGGCGCAGATCGGCTATGTGATGGCGAAGGACGCCTACGAGGCGGCGGACGATGCCTATGACAGTGCCAGGGCGGCCTACGACAATGCAAAAAAGGCGGCAGCGGATGTATCCGGGAACAGCGGAGGGCTTGCAGAGGCAGCTGCAAATCTTTCCAAAGCGGAAGCTGCCCGTGATCAGGCCTATCAGGCTTACCTGACAGCGAGAAGCGGATACCATGCGGCGCAGGAAGGGCAGGATCTGACGGACGAGACGGCGGAGATGACGAGGGAACAGCTGGATCAGACCATAGCGAACACAGAGGCCTCTCTGGAGACGGGACTTTCCCTTGCGGCGCTGGGCGTGGAACAGGCGCAGATGGCGCTGTCCTACTATACGGTGACGGCACCGGTATCCGGTATTATCGAGAGCAAGAACGTGGACGTGAACGGCATGGCGGCGCAGGCATCGCCGGCATATACCATTGTGAATAATAATACGATGACCGTCACATTCCAGGTCAGCGAAACGGTAAAAAATACGCTCTCCGTCGGGCAGGAAGTGACCCTGGAGAGAAATAACGATACATATACGGCTGCCATCACAGAGATCGGCTCATCCGTCAATCCGCAGAGCGGCCTGTTCCAGATCAAAGCCTGTGTGGCGGCAAACGGCAGCGAGCTTCCCAGCGGGGTATCGGTGAAGGTGAGCGCGGATACCTACCGCGCGGAAAATACGATGATCATTCCCTATGATGCGGTCTACTATGAGAACGAGGGAGCTTATGTCTATACCAGCGTGGACGGCAGGGCGGTGAAGACGCCGATCACGACGGGTATCTTTGACGACGAGAATATTGTGGTGACGGGCGGCCTGAATCTGGGCGATATCGTTGTCACAAGCTGGTCCCCGCAGCTCACCGGCGGCGTGCTGCTGCATGCGGTGGATGCGGAAGATCCGGCGGATGCGGGGCAGGGCGGCGATGTGCAGGCGCCCGCGGACGGCGGAAACAGTGAAGAAACAGCGGATCAGGCAGAATAGGGGGCGCAGGTATGAATTTGACAAAAACAGCTTTAAAGCGCCCGGTCTCCTGTGTGCTGATCGTGGTGGCGCTTGTCGTGTTCAGTATCTCTTCCCTGCTGGGGTTCAAGCTGGAGCTGACGCCCAGCATGGAGATGCCGATGTTGATCGTGGTTGCCATGTATCCGGGGGCGGACCCGGAGACTGTGGACGAACTGGTGACAAAGGTGATAGAGGATGCCGGTTCCTCCTTGAGCGGTGTGGAGGACGTGACCGCCATATCCATGGAAAATGTCTGTCAGGTACTGTTCCAGTATGAGTACGGCGTGGATATCGACGACTGCTATTCGGATCTTCGTTCGGCGTTAGACACGGCTTCCTTAAGCCTGCCGGATGATGTGGATACGCCCACGGTCATCGAGATGAATATGAACAGTATGCCGAACATGTATCTGTCGGCCACGGAGGCGGGGGATATCGACCTGCTTAAGGTGATCAACGAGTCCGTGGTGCCGGAACTGGAAAAGATATCCGGCGTGGCGCAGGTGGAGGTGCAGGGCGGCAGCGAAGAATATATCAAAGTGGAACTGAACGAGATGCTGATGAACCAGTACGGACTGACGATGGACAGCATCTCCCAGATGATTTCCGCCATAGATTTCAGCTATCCGATCGGCAATGTGACGCAGGGAAATCAGGATATCAGCGTCACCACGGGAAAAGATTACAACACGGTGCAGCAGCTTCGGAACGCGCCCCTCACCACGGGCAAGGGCAGTGTGATCACACTGCAGGATGTGGCGAACGTCACCATGTCCAGCGCGGCGTCCGATTATATCAGCCAGTATGACGGAAAAGAAGATATCAGCATCAGCATCCAGACCAAGAGCAGCTACGGTGCGGTGAATGTCTGCAATGATATCAGGGAGGCGCTCACGCAGATCGAGGCGGAGAATCCCGCCATTGATTTCAATATTACATATGATGCCAGTGAGATGATCGTGGACTCGATCTGGTCGGTGGGGCAGACACTGATTTTGGGTATTGTCTTATCCATGGTGGTACTGTTCCTGTTCTTCGGAGACTTTAAGGCGAGCCTGATCGTCGGCGCGTCCATGCCGGTGTCGCTGTTTGTGACATTGATTCTGATGAACGCGATGGGATATTCCCTGAATATCGTGACGATGGGATCCCTTGTCATCGCCATCGGCATGATGGTGGACTCTTCCATCGTCGTGATCGAGAGCTGTTTCCGCATGCAGGAGAAAAAGCCTGACTTTAAGGAGGCGGCGCTGGCGGGGACAAAGGTGGTGACCTCATCCATCGTGGCATCCACGATCACGACTGTCGTGGTATATGTGCCGGTGGCAGTGACTAAAGGGCTTTCCGGGCAGTTGTTTGAGCCGTTAGGGTTTACGATCGTATTTGCGATGCTGGCATCGCTGGTCGTTGCGCTGACCCTGGTGCCCCTGTGTTATTCCAGATTCCGCCCGGTGGAGAAGAAGGATATTCCGGTGAATAAGTTCCTGCGTTTTGTGGTGAGGGGCTATAAGAAGCTTCTGCGGAAACTGTTAAATAAGAGAGCTCTTGTCATACTGGCCTCGATCGCCATGGTGGTGGTATCCATTATCATGGGCAGCCAGCTCAATATGGAGTTGATGCCTTCGGCGGATGAGGGCACGATAAGTATCAGCGCGACCTTCCGGGCGGGCACGAAGACGGAGAGCATCGATGAACAGATGCAGGAGTGGGTTCAGATCGTGTCTGCGGATGAGGATGTGGAACATTATTCCTACTATGTGAGCGGAGCGTCGTCCGGCATCAGCGCCTATCTGAAAAAGGACAGGAGCCGGGATACCGTGCAGATCGTGGACGAGTGGAATATGCTGGCAAAAGAGATGCCGGGCATGGATGTGACGGTTTCTTCCTCCGGCTCCAGCATGAGTTCCATGATGGGCGGCGGCAGCTACGGGATCAGCCTGCAGGGCAGGGATATGGATGAACTGAAAGCCTTTGCGGATGAACTGGAAGAAAAATTCTCCCAGGTGGAGGGTGTTGTGAAAGTGGACAATTCCACCTCCGGCGACAGCATTCAGGCGCGGATCGATGTGGATGAACTGCAGGCGATGCAGTACGGCCTGACGCCCATCACGGTGGGCATGGCGGCGAGCAACGCCATCGGCGGCAAAAAAGCGATGACCGTGACAAGGGAAGGTTCCGAATACGAGGTGAGGTTAGAGTATCCGGAAGGGACCTATGAAGATATGAACAGCCTGATGGATCTGAATATTTTAAGCCCTATGGGCATGACCGTACCCCTTCGGGACATCGCGCAGATCGTCTACGAGGAGGCGCAGGAACAGATCTATAAACAGAACGGGCAGTACCAGATATCGCTGACGGCAACGACGACGTCCGACGGGTATTACGCGGCACAGGCGGCGATCGATGAGATCGTGGCAAACACGGTGTTCCCGGATACGGTCACACCGGCTGACAGCGCGATGACGGCGATGATGATGGAAGAGTTCAATACCCTGATCAAGGCGATCCTGACGGCGGTATTTCTGGTATTCCTTGTGATGGCGATGCAGTTTGAATCACCGAGATTTTCCTTCATGGTGATGATGTGTATCCCGTTCGCGCTGATCGGTTCCTTTATGTTCCTGTTTGTGACAAATTCCACGATCAGCATGGTCTCCCTGATGGGCTTTCTGATGCTGATGGGTATCGTGGTGAACAACGGTATTTTGTATGTGGATTCCACGAACCAGCTGAAACAGGAGATGCCGGTCGAGGATGCCCTGATCGAGACAGGTGCGATAAGGCTGCGGCCGATCCTGATGACTTCGCTGACGACGATACTGTCCATGATCCCGATGGGGCTGGCACTCGGCACAAACGGAGAGATGATGCAGGGCATGGCGCTCGTTATCATCGGCGGCCTGTTGGTTTCCACGGTGCTGACACTGATCCTGATCCCCACGATCTATCTGATCATCGATAAAGGGGCGAAAAAGGACAGAAAGCGGAACCGGAAGGAAAAACGGCAGGAGAGAAAAGAGCAGCGCAGGGAGAAAAAGGAGAAACGAAAAGCTGAAAAAGAGCTGGATTAATGAGATAAAGCCGGAGAGCCCGGCCGGAAGAGGGCGGGCTTTCCGATATGAGAAACAAAATATGAGGGGCGGACATTGAAAATATGAAAGAGAAATTATCACCGAAGGTGGAGGCGCTGTACAGGGCAGTCATGGCGCTTCTTTTGGAGGGCAGACAGATCAGGAAAATGAAGGTTTCCGAGATCACGGAAAAGGCCGGCATCGGCAAGGGAACTGCCTATGAGTATTTCGAGAGTAAAGAGGAACTTCTGGTAGATGCGCTGGACTATTTCCAGAAGATATGGGCGGAAAACGCATGGAAGGAACTTTCGCAGTGCGGAAGTTTCATGGAGACGGTGAACTGCCTGTTTGATCTGCTGGATAATATGATGGGGCGGGTAAAAAGGGAAGCGCTGGTGGAGATAAGCAATCTTTTTTTCTTTTCACCGATCGTCAAGAGGGAAAAGGGCTGTATCGTGGTAAGGCTGTACAGCATCGTTGAAAAGGGAAGACGGGGGGGTGAGTTGAGGGAGGATCTGCCGGATGATTATATCGTCCTTGCTTTGACGGGCAGGATGTTTGATTATATTTCTTATTGTGTGAGTATAAAAAATGACGCGGAGAATATATGCTCCACAGAACAGATAAAAAAATATCTGTTGGACGGCATCCGCATGGAGTTCCTGAACGGACACTGATCCGGCGGAGACCGGCAGAAAGATCAGGGGAAGCCGGATATGTGCGGTGGGAGCGGCTTAGGATCACTGCACATGCGGAGGCGGAATGCGGGACGGGCTGCATGCCTGTTTTGCGGATCTTTATGCGGGAGTGAATATTGTGCGGGACAAAAAGGAAAGGACAGATACGGATATGGGAAAGAAACGGGAAAATATAAGAAGGTTTCTTGCGGCGGCACTGTGCGGTACATTGCTGCTCGGCGCCAATATGACGGAGACGGTGCAGGCGGCGGAACCGGAGAAACTTTTGCAGCTTCGTACGAAAGGTATCGAGGATCCTGTAAGTACAGGGGCGAACTGGGCGGGTGACTATGTGGTCTACAGCGACTGTTATGCCTGGCAGGATAAAACACAGACGGTGAATCCGCTGCCCCTTGTACCCTCTGTACTCTATCGGGTGACGGACGCCTACAGATATGACAGAAATGTCAGAAAAAGGGTGATGGACCTTCAGTCAGTGGCGGACGGCAGCATGAATATGGTGGATCTGAAAAATATTGCGTTTATCAGTGCGGCGGTGGGCGGAAAGGACTCAAACTTTGAGAACGGCAACGGCATCCGACCGGTGTATGAGGGCGAAGTGGCGGCATGGAAGCTGACGATCAAAAATCCCTACGACGAGGATACAAATCCCTACGGCATGCGGAAGCCGGAGATCAGCAATGTGCGCAGGGACGGCGGCGCGGTCTGCTTCGACTATAAAGATCTCTACTCCACGGGGAACTGCTATCTGTCCGCCGTTCTGCTGACGGAGCACGGCAGAGAGATCGTGGGCTATGACAGGCTGGTGGATGCAACGGAGAGAGGCGTTGGAACGATAGCGGTCAACTGGCCCTCCGAGTATGACAAAGAGGGGTATATCCTGAAAGTCTTTGCGGAGAAGTACAACGGCGACAATATGACCGACTACATCAGCGAGATGCAGTACGTCTATCAGGGGGCCGCGATCGACAAAGAGGACTGATTTGGGCGGCCAGGGAAAACAGTCGTTAAAAAAAATGGAAAAGAGGACGTGAAAGATGGTCCGTAAAAGCTTGGATTATCTGCGGGGAAATGTTTTGCTGCGGATCATGCTGCTATATGGGATTTTTTATCAGGCAGCCTTTTTCTGGCTGGAAAAAAGAGATGTCAGGGTGCATCTGATCACATCGGAACTGGACGAAGAGATCCCGTTCTGCGAATATTTTATCATTCCGTATTTTCTGTGGTTTGTCTATATAGCCGTAACAACAATATATTTTGTCTGCTTCAGTAAGGATTACGAGGAGAGCAAACGATATGTACTGTCATTCTGTGCGGGAATGACAGTATTTCTCGTGGTATCCTTCCTCTATCCGAACGGGCAGGATCTGCGCCCGCAGCTGGGACGGGGGGGCAGCGTGTTTATCGAAGCGGTAAGGTTTTTATATCGGATCGACACACCGACCAATATTCTGCCCAGTATGCATGTCTATGTGACGGTCGCAAACAGCATCGCGCTTTACAGACAGGAAACGATTCAAAGACGAAAAAGCCTCGTCGCGGGGATCTGGGTGCTGAGCATATCGATCATCCTCTCGACGCTGTTCCTGAAACAGCACTGTGTGCTGGACGTAGTATCCGCGCTGGGGCTGAATGTGGTGTGCTATCGCCTGGTCTATCGGAGAGAGCGCCTCTATCTATATGGCAGAGACAAGAGAAGGCTGGAATCCGCCTGAACGCGGGTATTTGATGGAGTGTGGTGCTGCATCAGAAGGAATAGCAGGTGGGATAGTTCTGCAATTCACAACGGGTTTGTTGATTGCCAAATTGTTAATTCGGAAAAATGATGTTATAATTAAAAATGCGTTATGGAATATCGATTTGCAGAATGCGGGAGGAATAAGATTATGGCAGCCATTTAAAATGTGCATGTCAAAAATATTTGCAGGAGGCGCAGACCATGAGACGAGAAGACTATATTTCAGATGAAACAGTTGTTAGACGTGCAAATGAAGCAGTAAGAATTGAACTGGAGAAGAATAAGGCATTGGGGATTCCGGTGGTGGTATATGACAGGAAGAGCCAGATTATATATCAGGAAAGTGACGATGGAACCAGAACGGAGGTGGGGAGAAAATTAAAAAAGGAGCGTTACAGTGAGCGAATATCAAAAAAAGCCTGAGATTATTGTTTTTGCCGGACCGAATGGTTCCGGGAAGAGTACATTTACGCAATTATTAAAACCGCCAATGGATTATATCAATGCGGATGAAATCAAAAAATATTTGAAATGTTCTGACCTGGAAGCAGCACAATTAGCGGAAAAACAGCGGGAGGAACATTTGGAACAGATGCAGGAATTTTGTTTTGAAACAGTGCTGTCGACGGAGCGTAACCTGAAACTGTTAAAAAAGGCAAGAGCAAAAGGGTATTTTATACGTTGCTATTATATTTTAACAGCGGATTCTATGATTAATGTATGGCGTGTAAAAGCAAGGGTAGAATCCGGTGGGCATAATGTGCCGGAAGAAAAAGTGATTGCCAGATATGACAGGGCATTGGCTTTGGTTAAGGATGTAATTGCCATCTGTGACATTTGTCACATATATGATAATTCTACAGATAGACCGTTCCGGATATTAAAAAAGAGAAAAGAACAGATATATTTTGATGAATGTGATGACTGGCACTATGAAGATATTTGTGCCCTGACTGGTATTTCTAACATAGAAAGAAAATGTTTGAATTAGACAGTTAGAGCAACGAGGTTCAAATGGAGTAAAATAAAAGTTGCTGTAGGCAGCTATTGGGATAGCAAATGATACATTTATTGCCTTATTTGGAGTACAAGATAGAATGTGAAAAATCCGCGGAGGAGGTATGCGCCATATTAAAAAAGGTGACGGATACCAGAAAGGGTGCGTTCCGAAATTATATCAATACCGAGTTTAACGGAAGCGTCAGCCCTTCCGGTTTCCGGATATTCTGTGACTTCAGAAGCAACCGTTTTTCCTACCCTATCGGATCACCCATAGCAGTGCTTGCTGAGCGCTATTCGCCAGGTGTCGAAGGAACGATACACTCAGAAGGCGGCCGATCTGTTGTCTGCCTGAAACTGCAATTCGACATGGGAAAGCGTATATTTTGGACCATCTGGCTTGGCGGGATGACATTTTTCTTCCTGACAGGACTTCTGGAGCTGCTTTTCAGATCATTAAACGGATTAGGGTTGATGCTGATCACCGCCGCGTTCCTTGTACCAACGCAGATCATCATAAGACACGGTTTCCGCGAATCGGCGGAAGATATCATCGACAGGTTGGAAGAACTGTTGCTTTAAAAAAGTATATTAAATCAACCAACAGGACAGTAGGATATATATGCTCCTACTGTCCGTCCGGTTAAATAAGTATTTATCTCTTCGTAAACTCAATCTCCTGATCTAACGCCTCCGGCACCTTCTCCTGTCTCGCGATCAGTTTTCTGCTCAGATTATCCAGTTTCTTGCATCGCTCCGCTACGCTCCGGCTGTGGGCCTCCAGCAGTTCCTGGTAGATAGGGTTGGAGGAGAGAGCCTGCCTGATCGGTGCGGAGAACGGGCACTGTCCGAATAAAATCGCCCGGGCATTTTTGACCAGATGGGGTGAGCCCTTGCTCTCGAACATAATATAGACCATGTAATCCGACAGGAAATATTCTTTAAAATTTTGTTTGCATTTCTGCAGGCCGGATCTGATCTTTTCCTTGGTATCCGGAGAAAGCTCCGGATTTTTGCGGTAGAACTGTAAAAAATCGTAATACAAGCTGGTGAGGGAAGGCTCCGTCACATCGTTCCAGCGCGCTCCCTGCACTCGTTTGCACATTTCCCAGCGATATTCGCCTATCACGCGGACCATGACTTTCTCCAGATTTTCAAGCTGGAAAATGGGCAGCATCATGCGTGCCGGCGTCAAACGGTTTCTGCCTACGATCTCCTGCCACATAGCGCCTCTCATGCCGACTACGGGCATCAGGATGATGTCGGGCAGGATCTCCACATTGAAGAAGTCGTGGACATTTTCCTTCTGGGAGAGAACGGTCAGGCTCTTTCTGGCAAAAACGGTATAATCGGTCGCCCGGATGGAATTGACCACTTTGACGATCTGGTCCGGATAGAGCAGGGCGTCTTCGGGCTGGCGGATAAACTGATGTTCCGACAGGATAGGACAGAAGATAGCCGGTTTGCCGCTTGTGATCTTGCTCGCCCTGGGGAACATGTTTTCCAGTTCGAACAATACTTTCTGAGCCTGATCATGCAGCATCTGTTCCGCCGTTTCCGCGGTAATATTTCCCTCCGACTTCAGATTATGGATATGTCTCTCAAAGTCTACATCAAGTTCGTTGATGCTGGGTTCCTTTTCGCCTGTATAGATCGCTTTCAGCCACTCGTGGATGGTGTAAATACCGTGTTCCGGGTCGCCGGCATAATGCTGTGCATTCTGGTATAAAAAGCAGGCGTTGTCCATGCCGGTAAGATCCGCATCCATAAATCCGAAATTAAAGAACATTTTCAGGATGGGCGGGATATTTTCATCCATCAGGCTGACCTGAAAGGCCGCGGTATAGATCTCGTAGAACATATTCGTCAGCTGCTGCCTTGCCCGCATCACTTCGGGAGTAGTGGCGTTTTTGTCGGGAAGCTGCTTGTAGGCGATCAGCGCGTTCCTGAATGTACTGGTGAGTTCGCTGGAACAGTCGGCATACTCCAATATGATGCTTGCCGCGTCGGTCAGTTTCGCGGGCAGGGAGTAATCTTTCTGGAAATCCTCCTGCACATCCGTCATGGAAGGATGCTCCATCAGTTTTTTCATTTTTTCGATCTGGCTGTGATATTCCTGCAGCCTGCCGGATGCAAGATCGGAGGAGATACCGGGTTGGTTCTCCACGTGGGAACAGATACTGTCGATAGCGGTGGAAACCTCCGTGCTTTTCGGATTCTGCATACCGATCCTGTAATATATTCCGGTGTAGAGGTCAAACAGATCCAGTCTGTCCTCATTGAGCAGCAGATGGGAGATCTCTTCGGCATACTCATAGAGTGCCTTTAATTTCTCGAGCAGGGTATGGATATCGCCTGCGGCATGGTACAGGTAACCGGGAATAAACTGGTTTTCCTGCAGGACGGGGGCTGCCGTTTTGTTCAGGAGAATGTTGTGCAGGCCCACATAATAAGCCGACTGCCATACATTCGGGGTGAAACTCTTTTCCATAGGTTCCAGCGTGTCGATACCGGGCAGATCCTTGATCACGATATGCAGTTCCTCACACAATTTCCGGTAAGACGCATAAGAGGAGATCAAAAAATCGTAGAGCAGCTTGCAGGATTTCCAGGTGACCGTGTATTTATCCAGCATCTTCCGCGTAAACCGATTCATTGTCACGGCAAACCGTATCCGGTTGTCGGGATGCTCGTCAAAAAATTTCGTCCGGACCAAAACAGCCGGGGAGCCATAGGGAACGACCAGACAGTCGGTGAGCGCCTGATAGGTCAGGAAGTGATTCTCCTGATTGAAATCACATATACCGACAATGTCCCCCTTTTCCAGTGTGATCTGGCCGCCGGGAAACTGTGCCTGCATACTTCCTTCAGTGATATACCAGAAGTTCTCAAGTGCCTGTCCTGTCTGTACAAAAGTTTCCCCTGCGGAAATGCGTTTTGAAGCCATAATAATACCATCCTATCTGTTTTAACAAAAAACCTTTTTTTTCATTATACTAATTGGTTACTTTTTTGTGAAGTCTTTCTGTACTTTTTCTTTTTTTTTTGATATGATAGTAACAGGGCTCAAAGGTCATGCTTTTCGTGCCTGCACGAAAAAGCATGAGGTTGGAGCCCGCAAAACATGAGAAAGGAGCCTGAAGGGCGGATTTCGAATGTTTTCAGGGCCCGAAGGCCGGATAAGTAAATATGCAGGGAAAAATATTATGATAATGGAAGACAGTTCACAGAAACCGGATATGGATACCAGAAAAAATCTCATACAGCATTACAGGCCGGATGCGGAACGTCTTGTGCCTTATATTTCCTGGCTGGAGAAGAAACACGGCGGCGACGTGATGAACAGTTATGAGGGAGAGGGCGTACAGAAGACGACGTTTACCTTTCCTGTGTATGATTCCACCCTGCTGAATTTTGTAAAAACGGCGAAAGGGACCGTATTTATTACCCGCAACTACCAGTATGTTTACAACAGGAACAGGATAAAAGGCACGGCGCAGGAGAAAAAAGCGATCCGGAGAGCCACACTGCAGGACATGGAACTTTTATCCGGCATTTTTTCAAGATATGTGCTCGGCGGCATGACAAAAGGTGCTCTATGGGCGGAGGCAGTGGAGAACGGAATATTTCTGGAAGTGTTGTATAAGCTGCGGGAACTTTTGGGGATTTAAAAATATCGGGGAAGCAGCTGTCAGTTTTGGGAGAAGAGAAGGTATGGGAGAAAGATCGTTACAAAAGAAACAGTTTATTCTGGAGAAGGCAAAAGAAGTATTTGTGGAAAAAGGATTCCGCAGCGTGACTATGAAAGATATCGTGGATGCCTGTGAGATCAGCAGAGGCGGCCTTTATTTATATTTTTCCAGTCCGGAGGAAGTATTTCTCGAAGTGCTTGCGGCAGAGTCCGAGGAAGCGGATGACGTGTTTGCCGAGGGTGTCGGGGAAGATGCGGCTGCGGCTGAAATTCTGGCGCTGTTTTTAAAGGAGCAGAAAAAAGAGATCCTCGGCAGCAGGAAAACCCTCACGGCAGCGACTTATGAATATGCTTTTGCCAATCCGAAGAACGCGCTCCTGAAAAAGCGGTTTACCGCCGGGGTGACCATGCTGGAAAAACTGATCATTATGGGTACGCAGAACGGGGAATTTTATGATGTGGATGCCCGTATTGCCGCAAAAAACATTATGTATGTCCTGGAGGGACTGAAGATAGCTTCGGTTACGATGGGGGTATCAGGTGAGACGATCGATAACGAACTGTATATGATCATGCAGGGACTTGTGATAGAAGAGTGAATAAGTGCTTCAGGGCGGTATGGCTCTGAGGCATTCTATATTAAGGAGGGAAATATCTCAGATATGGGAAACGTAAAACGACTTTATGTGGAAAAGAAAGCACCTTTTGCGGCGGCGGCAAAGCAGCTTCAGGAGGAGATCCGCAGCTACCTGCAGATCACTTCCGTGGAAGATGTGAGGATGTTTATCCGCTATGATGTGGAACATTTAAGCGATGCCGTCTATGCATCAGCGCTTAAGAGCGTTTTCTCGGAGCCGCCCGTAGATATTTATTATGAAGAAAAAATTGATATTCCGGAGCGTGCGAGGGTGTTCAGTGTGGAATATCTTCCGGGGCAGTTCGATCAGCGCGCGGACTCCGCGCTGCAGTGCGTAAAGTTCCTGAAAGAGGATGAGGAACCGATCATCCGGACGGCCGTGACTTATATGGTCATCGGCGATGTTTCGGAGGAAGAGTTTGAGCAGATCAGACATTATTGCATCAATCCGGTGGATTCGAGGGAGACCGGACTGGAAAAACCCGAAACGCTGGTGACTGTCTACGAGGAACCGGAAGATGTCAGGATATTGGAGGGATTCAGGGAAGAGGAGGAGGCGGAGCTGAAAAAGCTGTACGGCTCTTTGAACCTCGCTATGACATTCCGGGATTTCTTACATATCCAGCGCTATTTTAAGGAGGAGAAAAGAGACCCTTCCATGACGGAGATACGTGTGCTGGATACGTACTGGTCGGACCACTGCCGGCATACGACTTTTGCGACGGAATTGAAGGATGTGGAATTCGGGGAAGGATATTACAGGGAACCGCTTGAGATGACTTACCAGAGTTATCTGGACACCAGGGAAGAGATCTATGAAGGGCGGGACGATAAATATATCTGTCTGATGGATATCGCGCTGATGGCGATGAAAAAACTGCGGGCGGAGGGGAAACTGGAGGATATGGAAGTATCCGATGAGATCAACGCCTGTTCCATCGTGGTGCCGGTGGAAATGGACTACGGGGAGGGAAAGGTCACGGAGGAGTGGCTGGTGTTTTTCAAAAATGAGACACACAACCATCCGACAGAGATCGAGCCTTTCGGCGGAGCGGCAACCTGCCTTGGCGGCGCCATCAGGGATCCCCTGTCAGGAAGGGGATATGTATATCAGGCGATGCGGGTCACCGGTGCGGCAGACCCTACGCTGCCTTCTTCCCAGACACTGAAAGGAAAACTTTCCCAGGCGAGGCTGGTGAGAGGGGCGGCGAAAGGTTACTCCTCCTACGGAAATCAGGTCGGCCTTGCCACGGGGTATGTGAAAGAGATCTATCATCCGAACTACGTGGCAAAGAGGATGGAGATCGGCGCAGTCATGGGGGCGGCGCCGAGAAGAAATGTGATCCGGGAGAATTCCGATCCCGGCGATCATATCATCCTGCTGGGCGGCAGGACGGGGAGGGACGGCTGCGGCGGCGCTACCGGTTCCTCGAAAGCCCACACCGAGGAATCCACGCTGGTCTGCGGCGCGGAGGTACAGAAGGGTAATGCGCCCACAGAGAGAAAAATACAGAGATTGTTCAGAAGAGAAGAGGTCTCCAGACTGATCAAAAAGTGCAACGATTTCGGTGCAGGCGGCGTGTCGGTGGCGATCGGGGAACTGGCGGACGGCCTTGTCGTGGATCTGGATAAAGTGCCGAAAAAATATGCCGGATTGGACGGCACGGAACTCGCGATCTCCGAATCCCAGGAGCGTATGGCTGTGGTCGTCTCTCCGAAGGACGCGGAGGAGTTTCTGGAGTATGCGGCCGAGGAGAATTTAGAGGCAGTCATCGTGGCAAAGGTGACGAAGGAGCCGAGGCTGATCCTGAAATGGCGCGGAAAAGAGATCGTCAATATCGCGAGGGCTTTCCTCGATACCAACGGGGCCCATCAGGAGACCTCGGTGAAAGTGGCGATACCTTCCAGAGAAGAGAACCGGCTGAAAAAGATCGCAATTCCGGCTGTGGAGGAGGCGCTTAAGGAAGATGATCTGAAAAAAGCGTGGCTGTCAGAACTGTCGGATCTGAATGTATGCTCCCAGAAGGGGCTTGTGGAAATGTTCGATTCTTCCATCGGCGCGGGCAGTGTGCTGATGCCCTACGGCGGAAAATATCAGTTGACGGAGACACAGGTGATGGCGGCGAAGCTTCCTGTCTTATCGGGAAAAACAGACACTGTCACGATGATGAGTTATGGGTTTGATCCGGAAATTTCATCCTGGAGTCCTTATCACGGTGCGGTATACGCGGTGACGGAGTCCATGGCGAAGATCGTGGCGGCGGGCGGCGACTGCAAGAAGATCCGCTTTACTTTCCAGGAATATTTCCGCAGGATGAGCGAGCGGCCCGAGAGATGGAGCCAGCCTTTCGCGGCGCTTCTCGGGGCCTATGACGCGCAGGTGGGATTCGGGCTTCCCTCCATCGGCGGCAAGGATTCCATGTCCGGCACCTTCAATGATATCGATGTGCCGCCTACTTTGGTGTCCTTTGCGGTGGATGTGGCGAAGGAGCAGGACATCCTGACTCCGGAGCTGAAAGCGGCGGGCAATAAGCTGGTTTACTTTAAGATAGATGTGGATGAGTATGATATACCGAATTATGCGAATGTACTGGAGCTGTACGAGGGTATATCGGCGCTGATGAAAGAAGGGATCCTTGTCTCTGCCTATGCGGTGGATGCGAAGGGAATCTGCGCGGCTGTTTCCAGAATGGCATTCGGAAATAAACTGGGCGTTCGTTTTGATCCGGAGAAGATCGAGGAGGAAGAGCTGTTTGCCTGCGGGCTGGGCAATATCATCGCGGAGGCGGATGCGGCAAAGATTGAGGAACTGGAGAAGGTGGCGGATACTCTGGATGTGGATTACCGTATGATCGCGGAGGTGACAGAAGAAGCCGCGTTTGTCTGCGGTGACGTAAAGATTTCCGTGGAGGAGGCACTGGAGAGCTGGAGATGGAAGCTGGATAAGGTATTCCCCTATAAGGCGTCGAAGGATGTATCTGCGGTGGAGAGCCCGGTTTACAGGACAGATTCTGTTTATGTATGCAGACATAAGGTGGCAAGGCCCACTGTATTTATCCCTGTTTTTCCGGGAACAAACTGCGAGTATGATTCGGAGAAAGCCTTCCGGAACGCGGGGGCGGAGGTTGTCACAAAGGTGTTTAAGAACCGGACGGCGCAGGATATCCGGGAGTCTGTGGAAGTGTTTGAAAAAGCCATCGCCGGATCCCAGATCATTATGTTTCCGGGCGGCTTTTCCGCCGGCGACGAGCCGGACGGCAGCGCGAAGTTCTTTGCCACGGCTTTTCAGAATGAGAAGATAAAGGAAGCGGTGCAGAAACTCTTGAACGAGCGGGACGGGCTGGCGCTCGGTATCTGCAACGGGTTCCAGGCGCTGATCAAGCTGGGGCTTGTGCCCTGCGGGGAGATCGTGGGACAAAACGTGGATTCCCCGACGCTGACCTTTAACACGGTGAACCGCCATATCTCCAAGATGGCGTATATCAAGGTGGTTTCCGATAAGTCCCCGTGGCTTTCCTTAGCGGAGGCGGGCAAGACTTATGTAAACCCAGCATCCCACGGGGAGGGAAGATTTGTGGCATCTGAGGAGTGGCTTGATAAGCTGTTCGCGAACGGACAGGTGGCGACTCAGTACGCGGATATGGACGGCAATGTGTCGATGGACGAGGAGTACAATATAAACGGTTCCTACCGCGCTATCGAGGGCATTACCTCGCCGGACGGCAGATGTCTTGGCAAGATGGCGCACTCGGAGCGCCGCGGCGACGGCGTTGCGATCAATATCTACGGGGAACAGGATCTTAAGATCTTTGAGGCGGGCGTGAAGTATTTCAGATAGGCGGTTTCGGATATTCCGGAACGTGGCTGTGCTGTCTTAAAAGAAAATGGAACGTAATGCAAAGGCCTTGAAACGGAAATAATATTCCGTTTTGAGGTCTTTTTTCATATCAACAGCTATTGGGGAATTTATAAATACTATTTGAAAGATATTGAAATCAGAGAGATTGGATAGTATATTAAGGAAGATAAAAGACATTTTGTGAAAGGCAGAGTAGTTTCATATAAATCCGGGAGTTTATGATATGGAGTTTGACAGGGAAAAGATAAAACAGATAAAAAGATTGATGGTGTTGGCGGCTGTTTTGGTGCTGGCGGTCATTTACAGCGAGAAAATATTTTACGGAGTCCTTTTTCTGGCAGGTATTTTGAAACCGTTCCTCTACGGCGGAGCTGTCGCCTTCGTACTGAACATTCCGATGAAATGGATCGAAGAAAGACTGCTGGGACGCCTGAGAGGGGAGAGGGCAAAAAAGCTGAAGCGGCCTCTCGGCATCGTATTGTCGCTTTTGCTGATCGCACTGGTCCTCGCGGCGGTCGTGGGGATGGTGCTGCCGCAGATGGGGGCGACTGTCTCGGAGATAGGGAAGAAGATCCCTGCTTTTATGGAGCAGGCGGCATTGGAGGCTGAGCGTCTGGCGGAGGAGAACCCCGTGCTGGCGGACTGGGCAGGGAGGCTTGGCTCAACGGAGATCAAATGGGATGAGGTCTTAAATAACCTGATCCATTTTCTGAAAAGCGGTGCAGGCGATATGCTGGATTCCACCGTCAGTATGGCTGGCAGCATCATATCCGGCGTGGTGGGTATGGTGATCGCGTTTGTGTTTGCCCTGTATATCCTGGCACAGAAGGAGCGGCTGGCGGATCAGGGACGGAGGATACTCTCTGCCTATCTGCCGGCGCGCATCGGGGATAGAATACTGGAGGTCTGCGGCCTTTTATATAAGAATTTCAGCAGCTTTATCACCGGACAATGTCTTGAGGCGGTGATTTTAGGTACAATGTTTGTTGTTTTTATGAGTATTTTTCGTATGCCCTACGCACTTGTCGTGGGAGCTTTGATCGCGGTCACATCGTTAGTCCCTGTCGTGGGAGCTTTTATCGGGTGCGCCGTGGGGATTTTTCTGATCCTGATCAACGATCCCGTGCAGGCATTGTGGTTTGCGGTGCTGTTTCTGGTACTGCAGCAGATAGAAGGCAATCTGATCTATCCGAAGGTAGTGGGGAATTCCGTAGGGCTGCCTTCCATCTGGGTGCTGATGGCCGTCAGCGTGGGCGGCAGCCTGTTCGGCGTTATGGGGATGCTGGTGTTTATCCCGCTGCTGTCAACGGGTTATGCGTTGCTGAGAGACAGTGTGAATAAGAGGAATGCTTTGAGAGGCGGAAAGTAAGATTTTTGAAGAATGCATACCGGGAGAAGTTTATGCAGGAAATATTACTGGAAAAATTGGAGCGGGAAAGAGTACTTTCCCGCTCGGAATTTATAACGCTGCTGCGGGGGCGGGATGAGGCGCTTTCCGGGGAACTGTACCGGAGGGCGAGAAGGCTGCGGGAGCAGTACTACGGGAAGGACGTCTATGTCCGCGGGCTGATCGAGTTTACGAATTATTGTAAAAACGACTGTTATTACTGCGGTATCCGCGCATCCAACCGCAGGCTCAGGCGGTACCGGCTGACGCCGGAGGAGATCCTTGCATGTTGCCGGAGGGGATATGAGCTGGGGTATCGTACCTTTGTGCTGCAGGGCGGGGAGGATATGGGGTATCAGCCGGAGGAGATCGCGGCGCTGGTGGAGGCGGTAAAGAGGAGGCATCCGGACTGCGCTGTCACATTGTCGGTGGGGGAGCATCCGAGGGCGGTCTATCAGAGGTGGTTTGACGCCGGGGCGGACCGGTATCTTCTGCGGCATGAAACGGCGGACAACGCCCATTACAGGACGCTCCATCCTGCGCCTTGCTCGCCGGAGAACAGAAAACGCTGTCTGTTCGATCTGAAGGATATCGGATATCAAACGGGATGCGGTTTTATGGTGGGCTCTCCGGGACAGACTCCGGAGCATCTGGCGGAGGATCTGCTGTTTATCCATGAGCTGCAGCCGGAGATGGTGGGGATCGGTCCCTTTATTCCCCAGCGCGATACGCCCTTCGGGGACAGGCATGCCGGAAGCTTTGAACTGACACTGTTCCTGCTGGGGCTGATCCGTGTTATGCTGCCCGATGTATTGCTGCCTGCCACGACGGCGTTAGGCACGATCCATCCGCAGGGGCTGGAGGCGGGGATGCTGGCTGGGGCGAATGTCTGTATGCCGAACCTGACGCCGGATGATGTGCGGAAGTACTATGCCCTGTACGAGGGGAAGGACGGCGGAAGAGGCGGAACCGGAGCGGAGGACGGGAGAGCAGTCGGAGATGGAGAAGGCAGGATGAAACAGGAGGATGCGCTGAGGAGTCTGGAGCAGCGGATGGAGCGCATCGGGTATCGGGTGGCAGCCGGCAGGGGGGACTGCAGGCGTAACAGTTCAGCTCGGGCTGTGCCTGCCTGTCTGGAGTGAGCCGAGTCTGTGCGGGCATTCAGCGAATGCTGTGGAATGCTGCAAAGGACTTTGTACGTGTTTTTGATGGTAAGAAGCAGGCAGATGTGATAAAATAACAGAATATGAGAAGATTATTCTATAGCAGGGTTCTCAAATCGCTGCAGTGGGCGTTGGGACGGCTGTGACTTTTAAATGAGAGGTGATATGTATGTGGTTTGTATTTGCATTATTGTCCGCGGTCTTTGCGGCACTCACATCCATACTGGCGAAGATCGGCATCGACGGCGTCAATTCCAATCTGGCTACCGCGGTCAGGACGGTGGTGGTCGTCGTTATGGCGTGGGGAATGGTCTTTCTGACAAACGCGCAGAGCGGGCTGTCGGAGATCAGCAGGAAGAGCTGGCTGTTTTTAGTTTTGTCCGGGCTTGCCACGGGGGCTTCGTGGCTCTGTTATTACAGGGCGCTTCAGATCGGTGAGGCATCCAAAGTGGTGCCGGTGGATAAGCTGAGCGTGGTGATCACACTGGTGCTGGCGTTTGTGTTCCTGCATGAGCAGTTTACCGTGAAGTCTTTTATCGGCTGTGTCCTGATCGGGGCGGGGACGCTGATCATGGTGGTGTGAGGAGAAGGCGGGAGGCGGCATGATTTATGTGTTAAGAGATACAAAAGAGGCGGCGCCGCTGTTTGAGGGATGGCAGGAAACCATGATCTGGTCCTGCCTGCAGGGCGTGATGGGAACCGTTTATGCGTATTCCCCCAAAAAGCCTGTTTCCGCTATGGCGGTGTTGGGAGATTTCTGTTTTCTGGCGGGGGCGCCGAGGAGGGAATTTATCCTCTCTGAGCACTCTTATGGCAAAGAAGGCTTTATGATCATGGTGCCGCAGGATCAGGCGTGGGGGGACATGATCGGGGAAATTTTGGGCAAAGAGGCAAAAAAGACCGTCAGGTATGCGATAAAAAAGGAACCGGATGTTTTTGACAGGGAGAAGCTGCGGGCATTTGCGGAGGCGGTCCCTGCCGGGTATACGCTACGGATGATGGACGAGGAATTGTACCGCTTCTGCAGGGAAGTTGCGTGGTGTAAAGACTGGGTGTCTTTATATAAAAATTATACTGAATATCAGAAATATGGGCTGGGAGCTGTTTTGCTGAAGGACGGCGAGCCCGTTTCCGGCGCGTCCTCCTATTCCGGCTATATCGGCGGGATAGAGATCGAGATCGACACAAGGCCGGATCATCGCAGGAGGGGGCTTGCCTGTATATGCGGGGCGAAGCTGATCCTGGAATGCTTAGAGCGCGGGCTGTATCCGAGCTGGGATGCGCAGAATAAGTGGTCCGTGGCGCTGGCGGAAAAGCTGGGGTATCATTTTGATCATGAGTATACGGTGTATGAGGTGGTGCGGAATGCGGTGGGAAATCGATGCATATAAGAGTGGTGACAGGGAAGATCATCAGGAAGTTCCGGGCTGCGGTACGGTATGTATCGATCAAAGTGACAGGAGCTGCACAGTGAAGCAGAAAGCGGGGGAAAGGGCAAGATGAGTTATTTCCTGCAGGGGATCCTGATCGGATTTGTGTTCGGTGTGCCGGGAGGGGCGATAGGTGCGCTGACGGTGCAGCGCACGTTCCGTTACGGGAGAAAGGCGGGACTGCTGACAGGACTGGGATCCTCTTTTGCGGACACTATTTATGCGGGTGTGGGGATATTTGGGATCACCCTCATCTCTGATTTTATCTCACGCAATCAGAACGTCATCAATATGCTGGGCGGCAGCTTGATCCTATTTATGGGAATCCGTCTGCTTCTGGGAAAGACGGAACCCTTTGATGAGAGGCTGGAAGCTGCGGAGGCGGCAAAAATGGTGATTTCTACTTTCATGATAGGGATCACAAATCCGGCGACGATGTTTTTATTTTTGTTTGGCTTTTCTTATTTCGGCGTTTCGGGTGAGGAAAGTATCCTGCAGCGGACGCTGATGGCCTGCGGTGTGTTCTGCGGTACCTATATATGGTGGGTCCTGATCGCGGCGATCGTCCCGGTGATCCGGGAAAGGGCGGTAAAGTTCAGGGAGCGTTATTTGAATAAAGTATTCGGAACCCTGCTCTGCCTGTTGTCGGCGGTTGTTTTTGCGCGGATATTTTTCTGATAGGCGATGCGCTGCGTACCGTCTTCGACATAAATATGCCCGCATCTTTTAAAACCGTATTTTTCCAGCAGTTGCTGCATGATCCGGTTGTCGGCATGGGTATCGATCCGGATATTGTCTGTCCTTTTTTCGCAGAAGGACAGAGCGGCGGAGAGGATGCCTTTTTCCTGTCCGTTTTTGGCTATCCGGTGTATGGTTCCGTATGGCTCATCGTTCAGCCATGCGCCGTTTTCGATCCGTTGGTACGTCGGATCGGCGCCGATGATAAAAACGAAGACGCCGCATATGCTATTTTGCGAAAGGATCACATAGGAGCGTTTCCGGCGGATATCCTCCCGGACGGTTTCCGGAGGGGGATTGCTGTCGCCCCACTGTTTCGGGTTGCCCGTAAGACGCATCTGCTCTCTGGCATAGGCATATATATTCAATATGTTGTTCAGATCGCCTGGTTCCGCGGGGCGTATTATCATGGTGAAAGTCCTCCGTTTTGTCCCCACGAGCAATAAGCTAGGGTTTGATGCTCCGCTGTTTGCGGTGGGGTTTTTGACTGCCACACAGGAATGCGGTTAATATGTCGGAGCGGAGCGGCACTCGTTGGGGGGGTGCGCTTGGCTTTCCTATCATATCACAGGGCGGGGCGATGATACAAGTGTGTAAAGAACTTTTAGGCGGTCAAAGTACGCCCGCTAAGAAGTTCTAAGTTACACACGGAAGAATGCCAAGGACAGGCATTCTTCTCACGGATTGTTTATGCCGCCGCAGGCGGCATGATGGGAAGTGTGATCAAGGAAGCTGTCTGCTGCCCGGCAGCCGTTCAGTATTCGTCGAATGGTTACGCCGACATCTGTTTCATTGACAGAAAACATAATTTTAGATATGCTGTTAGTAGACAAAAACAGCGGGCGGCTGTCGGGGGAAATACGGGGATACCGGCGGTCTGCCGCGGAATACAGACGATGAAAATGACATCGGGGGAGGCATTTTATGTACGATCCAAAATCCATGCGTGCGGAAGAGTTTATAGGCCATCAGGAGATCCTGGACACGCTCGCCTACGCGGAGGCGCATAAAAGAGATGCAGAGACCATAGAGAAGATTCTGGAAAAGGCCCGGTTGAGGAAAGGGCTTGGCCATAGGGAGGCTTCGGTCCTTCTCGCCTGTGAGCTGGAGGAAAAAAATCAGGAGATCTATGCGCTGGCGGAGCAGATCAAAAAGGATTTTTACGGGAACCGCATTGTGATGTTCGCGCCGCTCTATTTGTCCAATTATTGTGTGAACGGGTGTCTGTACTGTCCCTATCACGCGAAAAATCAGCATATCGCGCGGAAAAAGCTCTCGCAGGAGGAGATCCGGGCGGAGGTCATCGCCCTGCAGGATATGGGGCATAAGCGGCTTGCGCTGGAGGCGGGAGAAGATCCTGTACACAATCCGTTAGAATATATTCTGGAGTCCATTCGGACGATCTACTCCATCCATCATAAAAACGGCGCGATCCGCCGGGTGAATGTGAATATTGCGGCTGCTGAGGTGGAAGATTACCGCCGGTTGAAAGAGGCTGGGATCGGCACCTATATCCTGTTTCAGGAGACTTATCATAAAGAGAGTTATGAAAAACTGCATCCCACCGGGCCAAAGAGCAATTACGCTTATCACACCGAGGCCCATGACCGGGCGATGCAGGGCGGGATCGACGATGTGGGGCTCGGGGTGCTGTTCGGGCTGGAAGGCTACCGCTATGAGTTCGCGGGACTTTTGATGCATGCGGAGCATCTCGAGGCGGTGTACGGCGTGGGTCCCCACACGATCAGCGTGCCGAGGGTCTGTCCCGCGGATGATATCGACCCGGGGGCTTTTGATAATGGCATTTCCGACGACATGTTCGCGAAGATCGTGGCGTGTATCCGGGTGGCGGTGCCCTATACCGGCATGATCGTTTCCACCAGAGAGAAAAAGGAGGTGCGGGAGCGGGTGCTGCACCTCGGGATCTCCCAGATTTCCGGCGGTTCCAGAACCAGCGTGGGCGGCTATCGTGAGCCGGGACCGGAGGAGGAGAATTCCGCCCAGTTTGATGTGTCGGACCGCCGGTCTTTGGACGAGGTGGTCAGGTGGCTGATGGAGCTGGGCTATATTCCGTCCTTCTGTACGGCGTGTTACAGGGAGGGGCGGACCGGGGACCGGTTTATGTCCCTGTGCAAGTCCGGGCAGATCCAGAACTGTTGTCTGCCCAATGCGCTTTTGACATTGCAGGAGTATCTGGAGGACTATGCGGCGCCGCAGACGAGGCGGATCGGGGAGGAGATGATCCGGAGGCAGATGGAGGAGATCGGTAATGCGAAGGTGCGGGCGCTGACGAAAGAGCGGCTTGAGATGACAAGGCGCGGGGAGAGGGACTTCTATTTTTAGCGGAAGGATTTATGTGCTGAAAAAATGAGACTTCCTGTTTGGCATGGACGAAAGGGTAAGTAACAGCAGATTTCGGATGCCGGGTATAGTGCCAACACGGGCAGGCTGGAGGTAGAAAGGCAATTGTATGGCGGCGCTAGATTTTGCAGTATCGGACGAAAAAGAGAAAATAGTGGGCGGTATGAACCGGACGCCGTCCGGCGAGCGGGTGTATATCGCTTTTTTCGGCAGGCGCAATGTGGGCAAGTCCAGTCTGATGAACGCGTTTATCGGACAGGAACTTTCCGTGGTATCGCAGACGCCGGGGACAACCACGGATGCGGTGTATAAGGCGATGGAGCTTTTGCCGCTCGGACCGGTGGTGCTGATCGACACGCCGGGGCTTGACGACACCGGGGAACTGGGCGAAAAGCGGGTGCGGAAGGCGGAGCAGGTCATGCGGAAGACGGACATTGCTATTGTGGTGGCGGATGGAACGGTACCTCTTTGCGAGGCAGAGAGAGAACTGATCTCGGAGTTTGAGAGGAGAGAGATTCCGTGGTTGTTGGTCTTTAATAAAGAAGATCTCACAGAGAAGCTTCCGGGGAAAACAGGGAACGATGCGAAAATACTCCGGGTAAGTGCTAAGACAGGCTTTCATATCCGTGAATTGAAGGAGCGCGTGGCGGCGATGCTGCCGGGGGAGGCGGAAAGGCCGCTGATCGGAGATCTGTTGTCAGCGGGGGATACGGTGGTATTGGTGGTGCCCATAGATGCGGGAGCGCCGAAAGGGAGGTTGATCTTACCGCAGCAGCAGGTGATCCGCGGGATCTTGGAGGCGGGAGCTTTCGCCTTTGTCTGCCGGGATACGGAACTTAAGGCGGCACTGGGAAAACTGGCATCGCCGCCGAGGCTTGTGGTCACGGACAGTCAGGTCTTTGATAAGGTAAACCGCATTCTGCCTGCGTCCGTGCCCCTCACTTCCTTCTCTATCCTGATGGCGCGGTACAAAGGGGATCTGGATCTGCTGGCGGAGGGGGCGGCGGCGGTGGAAGGGCTAAAAGACGGCGACCGGGTGCTGATCTGCGAGGGCTGCACCCATCACAGGCAGTGTGAGGATATCGGCACTGTAAAGCTGCCGAAGCTGATCAGGAGATATACGATGTCAGAGATGAAGCCGGATCGCTGTATTTCAGGCGGCGGTGAGGGCACACGGAGTCTGCAGTGCGAGGGCGGACAGGCTGACGTCGTCAGTCCGGAGTTTTCCTTTGTATCCGGCACGGAATTCCCGACAGATGTGTCATCTTATAAGATGGTGGTGCACTGCGGTGGGTGCATGTTAAACAGGAGAGAGATGCGCTACCGGCTGGAACGCTGCAGGGAACAGGGAGTTCCGGTGACGAATTACGGGGTGCTGATCGCTTATCTGAACGGGATTTTGGAGAGGGTGATGGGAATATTTTGCTGAAGTTTTGTGACGGCGGAGCGGAAGGATGAGCTGTTGCGAAGAATATTAGTTTTGATAATCCATAAATATGAGGAAAGAAAAATGTCATATTATCATGCTGAAGTAATAAATATAAGTTTAAAAGTAATAAAATACTTGATCTTTGGGAGTGCCAGATAGTCAGTGTGATTTTTTGCCAGAGAATTTTGCGAAGGAAACATACTAATTAAATTGAATTGATGCTGGAATATATATTATGAGAATTGGATATATAGATGGATGTAATCAAGACTTTATTGAATTGTGTAATGAATTAGATGATTTTTTAATGGATTGTAGGAGATGCCAAAAAGTGGATTGCTTTTAGATAAAATATAGTTGATAAATCTCGCACTATTGGTGCGAGAAATGGAGAAAATATGGAAAAATGGAAGTTATGGGGTATGAACCTTTAGTTAATGATATAAAATGTGAAGAGATTAAGGATATTTGAATAAGATAAATGAAAATCCTAATCCCCCAGCTATGCTGGGGAGAATGGAGTAAGCGGAAGCGGTAAGGACGATCATAAAAAACCT
>ERZ808028.576-NODE-576-length-29443-cov-5.510931_pt1 | contig 29443 bp, 26 predicted proteins | sample MGYA00380184_ERZ808028 | MGnify/ENA primary metagenome ERZ808028 (study PRJEB31490, sample SAMN06133397) | mouse gut metagenome | isolation source: J8_1 | host: mice | place: China: Chengdu | collected 2015-05 ...
GGTGAATGTTTACTGCTGATCTTCAGCACACCGCCGTTTGAAAGACCAATCCGACCGCATAAATATCACGAGTATGTTGATATCCTTGTGGGGTGGAAAAGAAATAAGGAGGCAGAGCAGAAATGATAGATAAAAAAAGCATTTTTAATTTAAGAGAGCAAGGTAATACAGTTGAAACAATAGGGAAACTTTTAGGATGTTCAAAACAGTATGTAAGTTTAGTTTTAAAACAAAAAGATAAAATAAAAATTCATAAATGGGATGAACAAAGCTGTATATATTGTGGTTTAAGGAAATGGCTTAATGAAAATCAAATTAAGGCTAATACACTTATAAATATACTTGGAAAAAATCCTTCCGGCACAACATATACAGTTGTTTACAATAAACTTAATGGTAAATCAGATTTTTCATTAACAGAAATAATGAACTTGATTAGTATAACAAATCTTTCTTTTGAAGAATTATTTATTTTGGAGTGATGAAGAATGAAAAAATCTGAATTTGAAAAGCATCTTGGTAAAAATGTAATAATTACACTTTTCGATAATGATGTTATCGAGGGCGTTTTACATAAAACCGAAGAAAAAATATTTGATAATGAACCTAATTTTCATTTTAGTCCAAATCGTTATGTTTTATTAAATAATGAAACCGGAAAAAGCTCTTGTTTATTTAGAAGTTCACATGTAAAGAAATTAACAGAAATTAGGGGGATACAATGAAATCGATATTACAAAGCATTCAGCCGATACATTGTGAAAACATTGCCATTGGTATAAAAGAATATGAACTTAGAAAGACAAAGCCGAATATATCTACACCTTTCAAAGTTCACATATACGAAACTAAAGATAAAAAGTTTATAAATATGGCTGTTTATGAACCTAATAATAACATTAAGTTTGAACACGCTCCAGGTAAAGCGATAGCTGAATATATTTGTGATGAAATTATTGGATGGACTGAGGATATGCGTCCTCCTGTTCCATTATCAAAAATTTGCTTATCTTATAGTCAAATCAGAAAATATGGCGGTGATAAAACATTATACCTTTGGCACATATCAGACCTGAAGATATATGACAAGCCGAAAGAGTTGAGTGAGTTTCATAAACCTTGTATTAATCCAGGCATGAGAATATGTGAACTTTGTGAGTTTGCAGATTTTGAAAATACTGATGTTCTGTTTCCAAGATGCATTAATGTATTAACCCACCCACCGCAATCGTGGTGCTATGTTGAGGAGGCTGTGTAGTATGAAAAAAAGAAAAAGTTAAAACAATAACAATCAGTCGAGTTTGGTTTGAACCTGAAACCTTCGATGAAGAAGTTGAAAAATTTATAAGAACTGTAGATGTGTTAGCGATTGAATATTCTTGTTCTGTTGATAACGTTAATGGGATGTCGATAACAACTAAATCTGCAATGATTATTTATCATGACAAGGAGACAAAAGAATGACTTGTGAAAAACATTGTTTGCATTGGGAAGTATGCAAATTAACTCCACCTGAGTATGCAACAGCAAAATATTATACATTTTGCAACTGCGCTGAAAAATGCGAATGTTTCAAAGACAAATCCAAATACATAGAACTGCCGTGCTATGTTGAGGAGGTGTGAGAATGACTTATAAAGATTTAAAAAGATTGACAATTTCAGATGTTCACAAAGCAAAATCAAATACAGAACGGTTGATGAATTTTGCTTATGCAAAGGATAACCGCGTTTTTATTCCTCAGCCGTATAAGGATGATATTGATTTATGTGAGTATGTAGCAGAACACGGTTGCGGTTTAACTGTTGAATCTGTAATGGAAGGGTCTTGCTTTGAGTGCGATTTGGATTGTGTACCTGGTATTTTATATTTTTGTGCCGTACAGGCAGCCGAATTAAGAGAACGTTTGAAAATGTTTGAGAATAAGCTCGAAAACGGTACTCTTATCGAACTGCCGTGCAAGGTTGGGGATACGGTTTATGTAATTAAAAATAATAAAATTTCTGCCATAGATATTGTTTATTATAACAAAATCCATTCAAGAGTTGCAGAGCAAAACGAGGAATATTGGCACTGTGTTGATAAGGACAGAATATCAAGAAATGTAATTACATTTTATCCTGAAAATATCGGTCAAACTGTATTCCTCACCAAATCCGAAGCAGAACAGAAATTAAAGGAGATGCAGGAATGATTAAGAAAGAACAAATATTTCCGATTATATTAATCGTTCTGCAGATAGCAGCAAGCATTCCGTATTTCATAAACGGAAATGTTAAAACAGCAATCTATTGGATTGCAGCAGGTATTCTGAATATCTGTGTTACATTCTGATTACATAAAAGATATATATATTAATTACATTATATTATATAAATCCAGGCAAAATAATGAGGGCTTTCGGCTCTCATTTGAGCCTTGATACAAGTAATAAAATAACGACCAGTTTATTATGAAGGAGAATAAAAAATGCCTTGGATAAAAAAAGAATATGACTGTGGGAATATGAAATTTGTAGAAAGAAAATATGCATCGAGATATGGAGCAAAAAAAGAGGTTGCACACATTATCAAGAAAGAGGCAGAAAATAAAACGACTGAAATTCAGCAGTGGGTGAATGACAGAAATGCAATGAAGAGATTTGCTATTCTTGCCAATGCAAATTTCAAAGAGGATGATTATTTCATTACATACACATTCAGACGAGGCACTATTCCTCCATCAGTAAGAGAATGCAAAAAGCTTTGGGCAAAATTCAGAAGAAAAATGCGAAAGGTTTATAAAAAGGCAGGAATTGATTTCAAATATCTTTATGTATTTGAGCATGAGGGAGTAAGACCGCATTTTCATATGCTGTTTAACAATGACGGAATGAACATAAAGGATATGCCTAAATGGGAATACGGAACACCGAAAATCATTCCGCTTGACAACAGAGAATATCACACAATCGGCGAATATTTTGTTAAGCGTGTTTACGATATGGAAAAGGGCGAATACAGACCGAAAGGTGAAATCGGCAGCAGCAGGGGCAACCTGTTTAGACCTGAGCCAATAATCACCGTTCTTGAAGGTCCTGACTGGAATGATATTCCCGAAGAAGAGGAAGGCTATGAGATTGATTATGACAGTCTTGAAAACGGTTACATTGAGGTTGTTGAAAATCGTTTGTCTTTCCGCTATCAGAGCTATAGACTGATGAAACAGAAGATTATTGCTTAAGGGGGTGGTGCGTAAAAAATAATTGCTATTTCTTATAAAAATAAAATTTGGAGGTTAATTATGAAAGTCAAAAATCCGTTTAAAAAACAGTCACTTAGTACAAAAGTATTAATGGCGGAAGTTAAAAAGTATGAGACAATCGGCAAAACTCCGCTGATTGAGTGCAAAATCTGTCTTGGTGAGCCTGCACATATGGAGTGTAACAGCACAGCTATCAGACTGCTGTGTGATGCATTGGGTGAGCCTGCAGCTATTGAGTGGCACGAAAAGTGGAGCAGTAAGTTTGACAAGATTATGAAGGGCGCTGTCGCAGAGCTGGAGGATTTAGTCAAGACTGCTGTAGCTGAAAAGAATAGCCAAAGCTCACCGGATGAAGCAAAATAATTCTCTGCTCTTGCATTGAATGTGAGGTGATAGTCTGTCTGATGATTTCTTTTGAGAGGTGAAAGTATGCAGGAACTTAATTCTTTTAGCAGTAACGCAAAAGTAGGATGCCCATTCTTTAAAAAACAGGAAAGCACAGCAATTTGTTGCAGTGCTCTGTTTCCTATGCAAAAAACAACTTGGCTGAAATTTGCAACTATTGAGGGAAAAGAACAGCATTTACATAATTTCTGCTTTGATTTATGCTACAAGGGTTGTCCTCTTGCTGCGGCTATAAATGAGAATGAATTAATTGAAGAAATGGAGAAACGCAAATGAAAGTTATAATCACAGTGTTGAGTCTGGTTATTGTTTTGTTGCTTGCTGTCGGATTCGTTATTGTGCATAAGTACTTTGAACTGAAAAAGAATTATAACAAAACTCGCGAATGGGGTTTTGCAATGAGAGATAAAGCAGCAGAATACTGCGACCTTTACAATAATCTGCAAGGCATTATCAATATGCAGAGTGAAAGTCCTCAGCCCGATAAAAACGAATAATTCTTAGTGAGATACCTTGCCTGTCGGCAGGGTATTTTTATTTTTTCAACCAAGGGGGGGAATAAAAAATTATGACTGTGTAAAATGATATTCAGATGTTAATGAATGTTAAGGTGCTTCGTGCACACGCAAGAATTTAATTACATAATTTGAATTTTAAAATTGATTATAGCAGCAGGTGATGCTAAAGGAGCGTGAATCGGTGGCAGATGCTAAGAAATCAGTGTTAAATGCAAAACAGAAAGCTTTTTGCAGAGAATATGTTAAATGTTATAACGGAACACAGGCGGCGACAGCAGCAGGTTACAGCAAAAAGACTGCGGCAGTGCAGGCAAGCAGATTGTTAAGAAATCCTGCTGTGCTCGATTATATTAAAGAATGTCAGAAAGAAATTATAAAAATGGCGTGCATAACTGAAGAAAAGGTGCTTAATTCACTGGTTGAAGTGCTTGACAGATGTATGTCTGCCGTTCCTGTTATGGAATGGGATTACAGTGAACACGCATTAGTGGAAACAGGTACATATCAGTTTGATTCAAAGGGTGCTTTGAACGCAATAAAACTGCTTGGTCTGCACCTTGGTTTATTTGATAAAAACAGAGAGAAGACCAATGAAAACAAAGATATTGATATTCATTGGACGGATGAGATGAAGGCATATTCAGAATGACTTTATATTTAGAAAAACCACAGCTAAAGCAAATATTATTTTTGCAGGATACACACAGGTATGTTGCATATGGCGGTGCAAGAGGCGGAGGGAAAAGCTGGGCGGTGCGTACAAAAGCAATACTGTTGTCACTTCGTTATCCAGGCATAAAAATATTAATTGTTCGCCGTACCTATGAAGAGCTTGAAAAAAACCATGTCGATTATCTCAAACCGATACTGCATGATACCGGGATTGCAAAATATAATCATCAGAAAAAGCGTTTTACATTCTTTAACGGCAGTATTATTCAGCTCGGATATTGCAAAAATGATAAGGATGCACAGCAGTATCAGGGTCAGGAATATGACATTATATTTTTTGATGAAGCAACACAGCTTACAGAAGACCAAATCAAAAAGATTTTAGCCTGTAACAGAGGTGCGAATCCAAATTATCCAAAGCGAGCATATTTCACCTGTAACCCCGGAGGACCCGGACACAATTACATAAAACGCTTGTTTATTGACCGACAGTTTATAGGCAAGGAAAAGCCTGAGCAGTATTCATTTATTCAGGCTAAGGTGCAGGATAACAGTGTTTTGATGAAGGATGAAACCTATGTTGCCTTTTTGGAGACACTGCCCCCTAAGCTTCGTAAGGCTTGGCTTGAAGGCGAGTGGGATATATTTGAAGGGCAGTTCTTTGAGGATTTTGTCGACAGTCCGAAGCATTATATTGACAGAAGATTTACGCACGTCATTGAGCCTTTTGAAATACCTTCAAGCTGGACAATCTACCGAAGCTATGACCACGGTTACGCTAAGCCGTTCAGTGTAGGCTGGTGGGCAATTGATTATGACGGCAGAGCCTACAGAATACTTGAATTATACGGCTGTAAAGAGGAAAACAATGTTGCGATACCTGATGAGGGTAAGAAATGGAATTCACACGAAATATTCAAAAAAATATCGGAGATTGAAAACAGTCAGCGCTGGCTAAAAGGCAAAAAAATAATTGGTGTAGCAGATCCTGCAATCTGGCAGGAAAACGGCGGTACAAGTATTGCAGACGTTGCGGCACAGTATGGCATCTATTTCAATAAGGGTGATAACAGCAGATTGCCTGGTTGGGAGCAGGTGCATTACAGGTTTATGTTTGATGATGAGGGCTTGCCTATGATGTATGTTTTTAAAAACTGCAAGCAGTTTATCAGAACAATGCCGCTATTACAATACAGCGAAACCGTGCCTGAGGACCTTGATACAAAGCAGGAGGACCATATTGCAGACGAAACACGATATTTTTGTATGACGAATCCGATTAAGCCCGTAGAGGTTAAGGTTGAAACGCCGAATGATTTTGACCCTCTTAATATGAGGAATTCATACGGCAATATATTAATAAACAGATAAGGAGAAAACAAATGGCACAGGACAGAAGAAAGGAATTTCAGGAGAAGGCACAGCAGCTCAGTCAGACAAGTGACAAATTGAATGCACAGAATGCTGAAATGATGCAGCAGGCATCACCTGATACCGACCCGAGAAATAAGGTTATGCAGCAGATGTCACAGCTTGAGGGTATGCAAAGTGAATTGCAGCAGCAGGGCGATGACCTTAACAGAAAGCTCGGAGCAGGTATGGATAGTGTTAACAGTGCACCTATTGAAAGTGAGAGTGAAACCGTTGACGAAAAATTCATACAGAAGCTTCAGGAGATTTATAAAAAGTATCAGCGTGGCAAAGAAAATTTTGACAGCAGAATTATTGATAATTATAACTGGTGGAAGCTTCGTCATTACGGACAAATCAGCACCGATGGCAAAGGACAGACTGCAGATAAAAAACGTAAGGAACCGCCCAGTGCATGGTTGTTTAACGCTATTGACAATAAGCATGCTGATTATATGGATAATTACCCTGAGGCAAGCTGTCTTCCTGTGGAGGAACAGGATAAAGACGAAGCTGATAAGCTGTCTAAAATTGTACCCTGTATTTTTGAAAACAACAATTATGAGGATGTATATTCACGCTGTGCCTGGTATAAGCTTATTTGCGGTGCAAGCTGTAAAAAAATCACCTGGGACAATTCAAAAATGAATGGTTTAGGTGATATTTCCATTAGTAAGGTGGATTTGCTGAATATTGCCTGGGAGCCGGGAGTAACCAATATTCAGGATTCGCCGTATTTCTTTGACCGCACACTGCTTCATAATGATAAAATTGTGACTATGTTCGGAGAGCTTGTCCCTGATTTAAAAAATAAATTAGGCTCAAACGGAGAGAGTGAAAATAAGTTTATGTACGATGACCATATTGACACACAGGATTGCAGTATGGTGTTTGACTGCTATTATAAGGTGAAAAGTAAAAGCGGAAAAACGATTGTTCACTTTGTTAAGTATGTCAATGATGTTGTGCTTTATGCTTCTGCAAATGACAAAAAGTATGCTGACAGGGGATATTATGACCACGGAAAATATCCCTTTGTAATTGAGCCGCTTTTCCCTATGGAAGGAACTCCTATCGGATTTGGCTATGTTGATATTATGAAGGGCACACAAGCATCACTTGATGAGCTTGATGCAGCATTTTTAAAGAATACAAAGCTTGCCGCCAAAGTGAGATATGTTGTCAGTGCTCAGGGCGGAATTAATAAAAAAGATTTAGCAAATTTTGAAAAGGACGTTATTGAGGCATCAGGCAGTAACCTTGACGAAGGCAGTTTTGTTCAGCTTGTTACAAAGTCCCTTGATTCTATTTGTGAAACCTACAGGCAGAATAAAATTGAGGAAATGAAGCAAACCTCCAATAACCGTGATATTGCCAACGGCAGTACAGGCTCGGGTGTAACTGCTGCCTCTGCAATAGCCGCATTACAGGAGGCAGGCAGTAAAACCTCACGTGATGAAATTAAGGCAAGCTATAGAGCCTTTAAGGAAGAAACATATTTTGTTATAGAGCTTATCAGACAGTTTTATGATGAGACGAGATATTTCCGAATTATAGGGCAGCAGGGGCAGACAGAATTTGTTGGATATAATAATCATCACATTAAGCTTAATGATGAGGCTTCAAGGATGCCTGTGTTTGATATATCCGTCAAAGCACACAAAAGCTCTTCCTTTTCAAGGTTATCACAAAATGAATTGATACTACAGTTGTTTCAGCTTGGATTATTTAATCCGCAGTTGGTTGATCAGGCAGTTATTGTTATAGAAAATATGGATTTTGAGGGTAAGGAAAGAATTTTGCAGAAAATTTCCCATAATGGAACACTGCTTCAGAAGATAGGCGAGTATCAACAGCTTATGCTTGGTATGGCACAACAACTTGACGGAATTACGGGCAGTAATTACACTATGCAGATTCAGGCGGCTATATCAAGTGACGGAATCGGTGCAGTACCTGTGCTTACTTCTCCTTTGCAGTCGACTGCAACCAATTCACTGGGTGCAGTTGATGAGAATGGTAATCCTATTGTCGACAATGCCAAGGAGCAGACAAGAAACAGAACGGAGGTATCTTAATGACGAATGTTACCTTTATCCGTGACGGAGATACATATATGCTCTCTGTGGCAGGTCATGCAGGGTATAAGAAAAGTGAACAGGATGCAGACATTGTATGTGCCGCTGCTTCTTGCTTAACCGAAACACTTGAAGCAACATTGTATACGCTGGAAGAAAAGAAAATGTGTACTGTAAGTATTAACGAGGCAGGCGACGGCAGCAGGCATTATATGGTTGGCAGTACCGAAAACTGCATAGAGGTAATGCAGACTTTTGATACCATAATGAATGGTTTTAAACTGCTTGAAAACACGTTTCCGAATAATGTGAAAATTTTTTGAGCAAGGGGGGGATTTTTAAAATCCCCTTTTGCTATACTCACATCAGAGCTTAGCTCCGACACAGTGAAATGCTGCGAATTTATTATAAAAGGAGCAGGAATATGAATCTTGCAAAACGAAGGATGAACCTGCACATTTTTGACGGACCAAGTGGTGAGGGTTCGGGCAACAGTGCAGCAGGTGCTGAAAGCGTTACGGGCGACACCACAACAACCGATACTAACACCCGGGTATCACAGGGCGATGGTACAGAAAGTGCCGACAATACGCAGGACGCCAATGCGAATACAAAACAAGGCAGTGAAAAAACAGCCGAAGAACAAAAAGCCTTTTGGGATAGCTACCGTAAAGGTGAAGGTAAGCAGTTTGTTGATGCACATATAAAGAATATTATCAATAAACGCTATGGTGAAACTAAGCAGTATGAAAGTCAGCTTAGTACTTTGCAGCCATTATTAGCTGCAATTGCCGAAGATTACGGCATTGAAAATTCGGAGGATATGTCTGCAGTAGTTAATGCTTATCTCAATAATGAACAGCGTTTGATTGACAGAGCTTCCAAAAACGGAATGTCCGTTGACCAGCAGAAAAGGTTTGACAATCTTCAGAATGAGAATGAGGTGTTAAGGCAGAAGCAGGCGCTTGAAGAACGTGCAGCTAATGCCAGTGCACTGCGTGCTCAATGGGACAGTGAAACGCAGAAAATTGTTGAAACGCTCGACCCTGATTTTTCTCTTGATGAGGCATTTGAAAATCAGGAATTCTATGATGCAGTGGTTAAACAGAATTTACCTCTTGAAATGGCTTATTTCTGTGCTTTTCAGGACAGATATAATGAAATGATTTCTGCTAAAGCTGAGAAGAAAGTAACAGACAGCATTAAAGCAAGAGGTCAGCGTGTTCCCGAAAATGGTTCAGGTGCTCAGGCAACTGCCACAACACAGGTTGATTTATCTAAATTAACCGATAAACAAATTGATGAATATGCCCAAAGGGCATTAAGAGGTGAGATTATTGATTTTAAAACTCACTATTAAAAAATATGAGAGGAAGTTTATACATGAACATTTTAAAGAAACTGAAAATGTCGCTTAAGATTTTTGACGGCGACCCGAATATGAACACAACCGAAAGTCCGGGACTAACCGGTGAAATGAAAACCTATTATTCAAATTACATTATTCGTCTTGCTGAGCCCAAGCTTATTCACGATCAGTTCGGTGTTAAGGAGGATATTCCTAAAAACGGCGGTAAAATTGTTGAGTTCAGAAGATGGGACCCACTTCCAAAGGCTTTAACACCTTTAACCGAAGGCGTTACTCCTGATGGTACAACTCTTGAGATGAAGACCATGACCTCAGAGGTTCATCAGTATGGTGCGTATACAACCCTTACGGATGTGCTTGTTTTAACATCAATTGACCCTGCTATTTTAAATGCAACTAAATTGCTCGGCAGTCAGGCGGCTGCTACTCTGGACACTATCACAAGAGAAGTAATCAACGGTACAAGCTCCGTGTATCACTGCCCGAGAATTGTTGACGGTGAGGAGGTTGAAATTCCTGCAAGACATCTGCTTGATGAAACCTCCGTGTTTACACCTGATACGGCGTTTTACTGCAGTACAGAGCTTAAAGCAGTCAATGCGCCGACAATTGAAGGCTCGTATGTTGCTATTGCTCATCCTTATGTTACATATCACATTATGAGGGACAACAAAAATGAGTGGATAGATGTAGTTAAGTATTCTACACCTGAGAATTATTTTAAAGGTGAAATCGGCAAAATCGGCGGAATCAGATTTGTTGAAACTTCTGAAGCTAAGTATTTTTATGCAGAGAATCTTACCACGAATAACAGAAATCTTACTGTAAAAACTGCAGCAAGCAGTTCAAATACAATTGCAGTAAATGAACAGCTTGAAGCAAACACACTGGTTGACCGTTATGTTTTGATTAACGGCAATAAATATCAGGTAACAGGCAATACTGCAAATTCAATTACCATTGATGATACTGTTACAGTCAATGCCAATGTTGTTATTTATCCGGGTGAAGCAGGTGCAAAGGGTCTTACTGTATTTTCAACAATGGTGCTCGGTGAAAATGCGTATGGTGTTACATCTCTTACAGGCGGCGGTCTTGAACACATCGTTAAGCCTGTAGGAAGCGGCGGTACTGCTGACCCACTTAATCAGCGTTCAACAGTGGGCTGGAAAGCAACCAAAACAGCCGAAAGACTTATTGAGGAATATATGATTCGTGTTGAATCTGTATCTCCTAAGCATTCCAAGAGAATAACCAAGGCTAACTAAGCAAAGGAGATTGATATTATGGCTACTAAAAAAACAACTGACCCTACGCAGGGCAACACTGCACCCGAGCAGACTGAAACCCCTGCTCAGGGCAACACTACATCTGGAAAATTCCCTGAGCCAACGCTTCAGGATAATATTGACAGAATGAATGAACCTGTCACAATCAGGCTTTTCAAAGGCTTAGGACGTTATAAAAACGATATAATTGTACGTGTTGACGGCAAAAGGTATCAGCTTAAGAGGGGAATTCCTATTCAGGTTCCTCGTAAGGTTTATGATGTTGTTCAGCAGCAGCTTGCACAGGATCAGGAAACTGCGCAGCTGATTGAGAGTAAGGAAGCCGAATTTGACAAGATAGCAAAAGTGTTTGAATAAAAACATAAGGCAGTACTGTTTTGTACTGCCTTTTTTCAGAGGTGGACTATGAATATAAATCAAATCATTGACACAATCGAAACAGTGAAACCAAATTCCTTTTCAAGTGATTTTATTAGAAAGCTTGTAGAGGATTGCGACAAAAAAATATATTTTGAATTTTTAAGTGAACATTTAACGGATGAGGAAAAGCAGCCTGAACGCTATCCCCTTGGTGATGACGCCGAGCTGCTTCTTCCCGAATATTATGAAATCGTTTATACAAGCTATGTTATGGCACAGATTGATTATTATAACGGCGAATATGACCGCTACAACAATGAAATGACGATGTACAACACGAAATTAATTGAATTTATTACATGGTTTACCCGAAACCACAGCGCAGAAAATATAACAATTGATGTAAAGTAGGGAGGTGTCGGAATGCTGCCTAAACTGAATACTACGGCAAAAAGCAATTTTACAGTTTCGGAATTTCGTGGAATCAACAGAAATGATTACGGAGATATAGCAGAGCTGCAGAACGCTGTTAACATTATAACAGACGGCTATCCTTATGCTGTGCCTCGTGCCAAAAGGGGCGTTTATACAGATAGCGAGGGTAATGGTATAGGAGAAAACTTTAACGGCATTGCTGCCAAGCAGGGCTTTTGCTTTATTGAGGGAACAAGATTTTTCTATATGACTGATGACGGCATTTACAGAGATGTGGGAGAGGTGAGTGACTGTGAAAAACAGCTTGTTTCAATGGGCGCTTATGTTCTTATATTCCCTGATAAAAAATATTTTAACAGCACAATGTATCTGCATGGTGATGATGAGGAATGGCTGAAAAAACATAATTTAACCTGGTCGCCGTATTTCGGCAGCCTTGAAGCACATGAAGTATTCAGCAAAATAAAAATTACCCTTTGCGATGTTTATGGTGAAGAGTATAAATTTGATAAGGTCAGCAAGGATACTCCGAAGACAGAACAGAATGGCTATATATGGCTTGATATTTCAACCACTCCTGCGAAGATTATGCAGTACAGTGATACCTATTATGGCTGGGTTGAGCTGACAACAACCTATGTAAAGCTGACTGTTGAAGGGGATTACACCAATGTATTTCATTCTTATGATGGTGTAACACTCTCAGGCTTCCCCGATATACTTGCTGATTTCAACAGTGCAACAGTCTTGTATTATGTGCAGAAATCTAAAAGCGGCGCTGAAACGGAATTTGTTATACCGGGTATTATAACGCCTTCTGCTCTTGCAAAAGAGAATGGTTTTACTTATGACTCCAAAACAAATTCGGCTACATATTCAAATTCAACTAATCCTATAAAGTTTGACAGAACAGTTCCCGATATGGATTATGTGTGCGAGCTTGATAACAGGCTGTGGGGCTGCAGCAGTCTTAACCATGAGATATATGCTTCAAAAATCGGCAGCCCTTTTAATTTCAATTCCTTTATCGGTTCGTCAAATGACTCCTGGTCACAGACAATCGGCAGTGACGGAGATTTCACAGGCTGTATATCTCACCTTGGCTATGTGCTGTTTTTTAAGGAAAATATGCTGCATAAGGTATACGGCACAAAGCCTACGAATTTTCAGGTCACAACTGTATCCATACGTGGCGTTGAGAAAGGCTCTTTCAGGAGTTTGTGTATTGTTAATGAAACATTATTCTATAAATCAAAAGACGGCGTTATGGTCTTTCAGGGGGCTTTGCCTGAGAAAATAAGTGATAATCTCGGTACATATGAATTTGAAAAAGCTGTAGCTGATGCACTGGGCAGTAAATATTATATTTCCATGTTCAATAAAACAGTGGGTATATGGGAGCTTTTTGTATATGACTGTGATTTAGGCTTGTGGTCGAAGCTTGATGATACACAGTTTATATTTACGCTTTCAACCCTGACTGAGCTCTTTTATGTTGACGGTAAAGACAATAAGCTCAAAACCATTAATGGCACAGGCAACAGCTTCACGGTTGCAAGAAATACAGGGCAAACAAATGAAAACGGTGTGACTGTGTACGAGAATACCGAGTATTCAATAGATAAAGAAGCTAATATCAATTGGTCCTTTGAAACAAGGTTTATTGATGCAGGCATTCTGAAACACAAGTATTTTTCAAAACTGCTTATTTATTTTGAAATATTTCAAAATTCAAATGTAACGATTTATCTTAAATATGATAATTCTGCCAAATGGGAGCCGGTGACAACCAAGCAGCTCAGAACAGTCGGAAGTGAAACACGCTTTTATCCGCTGCCGATTATGTCGAAACGCTGTCAGCGTATTAAGCTGAAAGTTGAGGGTATCGGACAGTGCGTTATAAAAGCAATAGATTTTACAGTTGAGATAGGAAGTGAATTGAATGGCTGATATGATTAATTTTACCCTGCCGACATTCAGTGAGGATTCATCCTCTAAGGATATAAAGCAGATTAAATCCTATTTGTTTTCATTGACAGAACAGCTTAAGTTTTATCTGAATAATATAGATTCCGATAATTACAATGATGATTACCGACAGAAAATGGCTTCGCTTATCAGCACAACCACAAGCAATTCCGTTAAAGCAACTGTTGTGCAGGATTCTATGAGAAAAATGAAGCAGGAGTATGACAATGCAATGCATGAGGCTGTGCAGAAAATCAGCGGCAATCTCGGCGGTTATATTGTTACGCTTGATTTGGATGAGGACGGCTATCCTGATGATTTAAGAATCCTTGTTGATACCTATGACTATAAAACCGCAACAAAGTATTGGCAGTTCAACCGTGAAGGACTTGCTTTTATTCGGAAAAACGGAGATGTACTCACTTCAAGCCTTGCACTGACTGCGGATGGATATATTGCCGCAGATCGTATAAAAGGAATTATGGGCTCTTTTGTAACGCTGAGAGCCTGTACGCTGAATGCCTGCACCGGTGATTTCTCGGGAAAAATAACCGCAAGCTCAGGCAAAATAGGAAACTGGACGATCATAGAAGATACAATTCGTTGTCGAGTGTATGGGGATAACGATGACTGTTATGAGGTCAGTCTGAAAAACAGTGATGGTAATGATGTTAAAGCAACAAAGAAAGCCTTTTATGTTAATTATTTCACGAATGAGTATACAAGTGATAATATTCCAAGTGCATTGGAAAATAAGTACAAGGAAGAACGCTTTTATGTTCGCCGAAATGGTGAAGTATTAATTAAATACGGAAAAATTGCAGGTTGGACTATTGAACCTGCAACAGCAACAGCTTCCAGTGCTTTATATTCTACATCAGACAATGGGTATTGGAGAGTAAAACTGCAGTGTGCTTTTAATAGTGAATCCGTTAATAGGAATGAAGTGTTTGCATTGAAAACGCAGTTTAAAGGCGCAAATGGTTTCTATATGACAGGCGGACTCAGAATGGACGGCAGATTTTATACAGACAAAGGCTACCATATCAAATACACAAAAGGTCTTGACCAAGGTGTATTTATGGAAAATACATCAACCAATGCTGGATTCAGTTTGATTAAAAATTCAGGAAATGACAACATTGTAGTCGGTGCTTTTGAAGCAAACGGAACTGTGAATATCTACTCACCAAAAACAATATATTTTTGCTTCGGCAAATTTGCTGAACAGATAAAATTTTGTCCTACTACATATACCAATATAGGCACATTCAATGGCTTTATTTCTAACCGAGGTATTTCGTTTGAAGCCAATAATGGTAACAGTGAAATAATGCTTGATTGTCTAAGATTTCGTTTGTATGCAACAAATATTACAACCGTAGGAAATCTCTATCTTAATGCCGATTCTCTTGTCGTTACCTCAAGCTCATCAGCACGGTTGAAGGAAAATATTACGGATGTCATTGATCCGGAGCTTGACCCTATGAATTTGTTAAAGGCAGTGCTGAAACAGTTCAACTATAAGGAAGAATATAAGGACAGTGTTATTTTTGCAGGAAAGCAGATAGGCTTTATTGCGGAGGAGCTTGAAAAGGTTTATCCCATAGCCTGTATGTATAATTCAGACGGTGAGGTTGACAACTGGAATGACAGAATTGTAATAGCCGCATTGTTTCAGATTATAAAAAATATTTATAAAGAATTAAAGGAGGTAAAACATGAATATCAATCTTAATGTTATAAGCAACAATCTTGATGCACTGAAAAAGCTTGGCAGACTTGATTTGGGGAATCCCAAAATCAATTTTCGATTTGCTCACGTGCTGAAAACCATTGATGACGAGATTAAGCTCTACATAGAACAGCAGATTAAAATTATTGATAAATACGGAAAGCGAGAGGAAAACGGCTCATTTACGGTGCAGTCCGACAAGCTGGTTGATTTTGAAAAAGAATTAAATCAGCTTAATCAGCTTGAAATATCTGTTGACTGGGAAAAGGTTAACCTATCGGTGGACAGGCTGTCGGGTATCAGCCCCATTGAAATGAATTTGTTTGAAGAATATTTTATTCATATTGTTGAGGAGGGAGATTAATGGCAACTGCAGCACAGAAAAGAGCCTTGCAGCAATCACAGACAACTCTGGATAACAGCAGGACAGCACAGGCGGCTTCACAGGCGGCATATAATCAGGCACAGAAGAATTATACTTCTTTGGCGAATAAAGGCTATCAGCAGTCTACAGCAACCCAGGGACTTTTCAAAAAATATAACAAAACAACAGATGCCGCAAAGGCAGTACTTGATCAAGGCGTTGGCTATAAAAATAAGTACGATAAAAAAATAACAAGCCTTCTTGACAGAGCAGAAAACGGAAAAATGCAGTACAGCGTTACCGATGATCCGGCATATAAGGCACTGCAGAATACTTATGTTAATCAGGGACGTACTGCTATGCAAAACGCTGTCGGTGAGGCTGTTGCAGCCACAGGCGGTTATGGTTCTACTGCAGCGGCGGCAGCAGGTCAGGCGGCATATAATCAAAGCCTGACTGAACTCAATGGGCACGTTGCAGGGCTTTATGATGCGGCAGCAGCAAGATTTAATAACAAACAAAATCTGCTGGTGACATTGGCAGACTCCTACAGACAGCTGGATGCCCAGGGCTGGGAACAATCTTATAATGAATGGAACAGTAAATACAACGGTTATCTGCAGCTTGCTGATGAATATCTTAAGGGATATGAATATATGGATGAGGCTGACAGAAGGGCTTATGAAACAAAGCTTGATGCTTATTGGAATTCACTCACCTCTGCACAGAGTCAGTATAATACAGACCAGAGCATGACGCAGCAGGCACAGTCAGCGTATAATCAGCAGGCAAATGATATTGCCAATTATGACGAAACCGTCAGAAAAAATCTTGCTGATGAAGCGTTGGAAAGAAGAAGACTGGCAGAAGCAGAACGTGCTAACAGAGCTAACGAAGCAGAAGCAAGACGTGTTAATGATGCACAAATAGAAGCAAACAAACAAAAAAACACCCCTTCGCTTGCTCCTACCACACGAGTGCAAAGTATTATTCATGCAACAGAACATCCAAACTTTGACGGACGTAATTATAAAATTAATGGAAAAAGTTGTCCTTATTCTAAAAATGAATTAGTTAATTTAATAAATGGAACCGGAAATAAGAACGCTGTTCCGTTGACAGACGAAGAAGCACAATTCTTGATTGATTATTATGACTTATAAGGAGAAATGAATGAGCAGACTTGATGAATTAAGAAAAAATAAAGGTCAGTACACACTTGTGCTCGATGAGGGTACAGAGGAGGAAGCAGGCAAAGCATATTGGGCTAAACATTATACAGCACCGCCGAAGCCTGAGAGCGTTTTGCCGTCATATGGACCTTCTGCAACTGAGAGAGCTTTACAGGAGGTTGTTGCAAAAAATGCGAATAATAATGCCAATACTAATTTATCATATGAACAGCAGAAGGATGACCTAAGAGCTCAGAAGCGGCAGGCAAGAAAAGACAAGGTGTCTGCTGCAATCGACAGTATTCTCGGTCAGGTGACGATTGATGAGGAACGTATTGATAAGGCTCAGAATGATTATAATGCTGCTTCACAACGGCTTAAGGACAGCAAAACCGCACTTGACGATTTGAAAAAAAATAAGTGGAACGAAACACAGAAATATAATCAAAGTCAGCTTGATGAAAATGCTGAGCTCAAATCACTTGTTGAGATGGCGTATAAAGCAAAGCTCAATGCAGATATGGCACAAACAACCAAGACAAATTTATATCCGGGCAATGCCAATATGCTTCAATCCGGTCTTGATCCTGTATCTGCTGCAAACAATCAGGCAGTCAGTGACTATAATAATTATTTCAAAAAAATTGAAGAAATGGGCTATGATGCAAATTCACTGCTTGATACATATACAAGAAATTCAAATCAGCAGCTGACTGAGCAGATAGAGGATAAAACAGGTGACTTTGCCGATAAGCATCCTGTAATTGCCAGCGGTGCACACGTTGCACTGAATGCCTTTCAGGCACCTGCAATGGAGGATGTTGTGAGAACAGGCTTGCAGTCGGCAATCAGTGATGAATATATCCCGATTGATACAAATGCGCCGACCTTTGCTGCAACAAATGCACGTGATGCAATTTCAGGACAGGTTACAGGTGATATTCAGCAGAAGGTGATTGATAAAACAGAAAATGAAACGCTTGCAAATGCAGCAGGCTTTTTATATCAGACAGGTTTATCCATAGGTGATTTTGTTTCTGTTGCTGCATTACCGCAGCCTGCATCACTTGCTATTATGGGTACAAGCGCCGCTGTATCAACTGCCAAGGATGCGACGGAACGTGGTATTTTAGCCGATAAAGCCGCTTTAACTGCAATAGCAGCAGGTGCATCTGAAATTATTTTTGAAAAGCTCAGTCTTGAAAATCTCAATGCATTAAAGGCAACAGGCAGAAGCGGTGTTGTCAATACTGTTAAGGATATTTTAAAACAGACCTTCACAGAAGGCTCTGAAGAGGTTTTTACCGATATAGCAAATGCAATCAGTGACCAGATTATCAACGGTGACAATTCTGCTATTATGCAGAATTATCAGAAGCTTATTGATGCAGGTATGACTGAGGAAGAAGCACGAAAGCAGACAGCAATCGGCTTCGGAAAGCAAATCGGCGAGTCCTTCCTCGGCGGTGCAATATCAGGCGGTATTATAGGTGCAGGCGGTGTTGCTTATGGTAATATTGCACAGAATAATTATTACAGCACTGTGGGCAGTGAGATAAAGCAATATGGTAATGCGCAGGAGGTTATCAACACAGGACTTGAAGCAGACCCACACAGCAAAACCTATCAGGCGGCAATGGAGCTGCAGGAAAGACTGGACAGGGCAGCGTATGAAGGCAACACTGAGTCTGCTGATTATTCAGTCCTCAGTAATAAAAAATTAGGAAAGCTTCAGCTTGCAAATGAAAATCTCGGCTCACAGACAAATCTCATTAATGCCGTGGCAGACAGTGAGAACACACCCCTTACGGCAGTGGCAAAATTTGCAGCAGGTGAAGAGCTGAGCGATAACGATGTTACGGCAATTAAAAGTAATCCCGATGCCATTCGTGCAATCAATCAGGAGTACGGAACAAATCTCACTGCTGACAATATTTCAAAATTTGAACTCAATCAGCTATCCGATACGGTTTCCAAAAATGTTGCATATCCTTTCAAAAGAAATGCTTCAGCCGAAAGTGAAAGTGCTGCCGGCTATAATATTCCTGCAACAGATAAATTCGGCAAGCCTGTTGATATAACGGATATTGAGGTTGAGCAGGGGAATGTTGTTGTCACTACCTCCGACAATGAAAAAATCAATTCACAGGAGCTGAATTTTCAGAACAGCGAAACCACGGAGCTTTTTGAAAGAGCCGCTGCATATCCCACCAATGCCGCAAAGAGCTTTATTGCAGGCTATGATTACGCATCACAGCAGTCTGTTACGGATTATGCAATTGCCTTTTCCGACATATACCTTGATACTGCAAGAAGCAAAACAACAGGCGGTATGAATGCAGAAACTGCGATTGCTATGGGTGCTGACAGAAATCTTGCACCGCAGCAGGCTTATCTCGCTTATGCTGCCGCAGAAAATGAGTTTATTAACGGCTATAACGAAAAATATATGTCAGCAAAAAATAAAGCTACTGTCAAGGCAAAATTTGAAGCTGCCATTAAGTCGGATACAATCGGTGCATCTGTTATCGGTACGCCTAAAACCTCTATGCAGAATGCAGAAATTGCACTGCTTGACGAGGTTGCAAAACATAATAATCTTTCTGTTATTGTGGTTGATTCATTGCAGGATGTTGTGGGTAAGGACAGTAACGCTGCGGCTGTAAATGGTAAAATCGTTATCGGTCTTGATACGCAGAATGGTATGCTTCTTCCATATGCAGGGCACGAGCTGTTCCATATTTTAAAGCAAAATAAAAATTCCTCAGCTACTGCCAAGGAATTGCAAGCCTTTATTATTGATGTTTTGAAAAACGATGCCGCATACAATTATGGTGAGAGATTTAACGAGCTGCAGTCTGCTTATAAGTTCAAGGGCACCGATGCAGAAATTGCAGATATGATTAATGAGGAAATTGCAGCAAATGCCTGCTTCACTGTTTTGTCAAAAGAACAGAATTTCAAATCACTCGTTAATCAGAATAAGAGCCTTGCGCAAAGGGTATACGATTTCTTTGCAGATTTCCTGAATCAGATACGGGAAAGACTTGTGACACTTGCCAAACAGAATAAAGAGTATAAGGCATTGCACCAAAATCTGCAGGCACAGGATAAAATTGTGTCAATGATGAAAGCCGCCCTCAGCGAATATAAAAATAATAACACTGTCAAAAATAGCAGTGTTGCTTCTACTGGTATTAAGTTTTCTAAAAAAATCAGCGAATATCCATACAACATGCAAACGGTTATTAAAGATTATCTAAATTCTGTTGATAATGATATAGTTGTTTTTGTTAATGATGCAAGGTTAGAAACAAATAAAAAGCGGTTAGAATATATGCATCGTGATATTGAAATTTCCAATGGAGATATACTCAATGAAATTAGTCAAATTGTTAATCTTGATGTTTCAAAATTCAAAACAAGAATTAACGGTGAGGCTGTTAAACATATTGAAAAGAGGCATGGTGCAAATGGTGCACATGACCATTCAATGAAAGATGCCAATGATATTGCAAGAATTGCATATATTTTTAATAATGCTGATAATGTAGAACAAACAATAAATTCTCAAGGTAATGTTGTATATAGTGAACAGTATAGAACAAAGGACAATAAGCCTTCACCAGTCATTACAATTTCAAAAAAAATTAATGGTACATATTATATTGCTTTAGCTGTTCCGGATTCAAAGAAAAAGTGTATGCACATCGAAAGCTTATTTATAAGCAATAAAAAAGAATCTGTACAAGAGTTTGATGATAATATCCCCAAACTTACGCCCAAAGCGAGCCTTGAATCAGATTCTACTAACACTGTATCACAAACGGATACTGATGTCAATAACAATTTTACGCAGAATAATTCAAAGTATTCACTTAGGGATAGTGATGGCAATGAATTAACCAAACAGCAGCAAGAATATTTCAAAGACAGCAAGGTACGTGATAAAAACGGCAATCTTTTGGTTATGTATCATCAGACTAATGCTGATTTCACAGTTTTTAATACTGATAATCAAAAAGCTGGTAAATTTGATTCGGAAATGCCTACAGGAATATTCTTAAAACCTACCGAAAATGATATTGGATTAGCTGGTAAAAAACAAATGAAAGTATATGTTAATATTACTAATCCTATTGTTTTTTACAGCCGTGGAAATGCTGTAAGCTTTTTTGAAAAAAATGTTCCCGGATATAAGGTGGCACAAGAAGAAATTGTTAGGATTGATAAGGAATATCAGCAAAAGTATGATGAAGCCGACTTGCGAGAGGATGAACTTTACAAAAAATTATTTGAAGATTTTAAAGCCAAGAAAATAAGCGGGGAAGAATTCAAAAAGGGCGTTGAGGATACTGAGACCAAACGTATTCTTAATGAATGGACAAAAGCAAGTGATAATGCAAGGCTTAATGCTAAACTGCTTATAGATTCATATTTTTCAGAGTCAGAATATGACGGAATGATTGTTGAAACAGATGCAGGCAGCTTTGGCAGAAATGTAAAAAGCTATATTGCCTTTAATTCTAATCAAATAAAAAATACAGATAACACCAATCCGACCGACAATGAAGATATTAGATTTTCGCTTAAAGATAATAATATCGATATTAAGAATGTTAGTGAGCGAACTACAAAACAGCTTGAAAGACTGACTATTGATGAAGATAAGTACAGTAGTAAATTATTACAGTTAAATGAAAAAATAAAAGCTCTCAATGAAAAAGCAAAACTGTTTGTAGAAAGCAAAGAATATATTGAATTGTCTGAACGAAGAAAGCAAGCAAAGAGTTTTACTGAACGAAGAGAAACTTTTGCGGCATATAGGCAATGGGCTGAGGGCAACGGTTATAGAACTATTGAAAAAGAGTTGGAGGAGTTAGAGTCTCAAAAGTATCATTTATCTTCTGAGAAAAGCAGAGAAAAATCAACCATAGAAGATTTGCGACATGAATATATGATGAATTATGTGAATTCTTTTTCACAGGAGCAAATTGAAAAATATGTAACCAAAGCTAAAACGGAATTTGGTACAACAAATAATTTTAAAGTTGCGGCGTATATTACACCAGATGGCTCACTAATTGATTTTGGAGATGGCAGTAAAACAATGCGAAATATGGACCATCGAGAGATAAAGGGTATACTTGATTTGCCTTCTTTTGCAGCTTATTCCGATGGTATGCTTGCTTTTATGAATATGGGAAATATTCGTATGGATAAGTACAGTATAGATATTTCTAAAGAGCCTACAGCAGCCCAATATAAAACAATAGAACGTTTAATCAATTCTGATTATGATAGCTTTTTCGTAGATGTATCTAATAACAGGGGGTACAATAATATTTGGGCTATACAGTATAGTGAAGATGTAAATCCTGATGTCATTATATCTGATATTCAGAATTATTTTATAAAAAATATTACGCCTAAAGAGGACGGAAGAATTAGATTTTCCCTTAGAGAAAGCAACAAGGAGGTTGAAAAACTCTTAAAAGAAAATGCACAGCTTCAGGATGCAAATGAGCTTTTAAGGCAGGAATTACAGCTCACCAAGGGTCACAGGCTTAATCCGAATAACATTAATTCCTTTGCAAAATCTCTAATTAAAAAATATGGTGCTTATGAGCTTGACGAACAAATTCTTCAAGATAGTCTTTCGTCCTTATATAATTATATGGCGAATGCAGGTTCGATGATTGATGATGGTTACATATGGAGTGTTGCAAATGATATTGCAAAAAATATTATAAAAGTATCAACAGTCAGAGATACTGAATTCTATAATGAATATAAGGATTTGAAGAAGCGTTTAAGAGAAACTGCAATAACTGTTCCTGCCGATGTAAGAAAAGAAGTTGCTGTATATGCAAATATCAATAAACTGCGTATAAGGAATAACGGCAGCATTTCACTCGACAGCTTTTATAATGAGCTTGCGGCTGATTATCCGGAACTGTTCGATAATACTGTGCTGGCTGAGGCTGACCAGCTTTCAAGAATAATTGAAGTATATGAGAGTATTGCTCCGATTTATACAGACAGATTATCACAGTCCGGTTATACCCTTGAAGAATACTCCTCAATCGTTGCTGCAGAGATTTTCGATAAATATTTCAATGTAAAGGAAATGCCGACCTTTGCCGATAAAAAGCAAAGGGAACTCGAACAGCTTAAACTCCATTATTCCAATACAATTGATAGTATGAAAAAGCAATATCAGAGACAGTATAAGGAGAGAGAAGCACAGCTTCAAGCAAAACTGAAAAATGCCAATGCGAGAAATCAGCAAAAGCTTATCAAGCAGCAGGCACATTTTACGGAAATGTCTTTAAATGCTTTTCACAGAAAACGCAGAACTGTTGCAAAAAATAAAATTGCGAATGTGAAAAAGGATTTAACAAGAAGGCTTTTAAATCCGACCGAAACCTCTTTCGTTCCTATGTCTTTGGTACAGAAAATTGCTGATATATGCGACTTGATTAATGAAACGCAAATCAAGGATAAAAACAATTTTGACCGCAGTCGGAATATTATTCATGAATTGCAGTCACTCCATTCTGCCTATGAGGAATTGAAAACCTATCCCGATGTTGACTATGCTTCGGAATATGAACAGGAAATGGGTACAAGAATTTCACTGCTGAAAAATATGCTTGAGCAGAGCATTGCTGACAGTGACAATGGTACGCTCCAGGTCAGCCAACTTGATTATCCGCAGCTTGAAGATATATATCACATTCTGCGTGATATCAAAAATGCACTTGTTGATGCGACCTATCAAATCGGACTTGATGAACGCATCAGCAATCATCAGCGTGGTATAAAAATAATCAATGAGCTTAACGAAACCAAGGGTTGGCGAAACACGCATATTGGGCGTTATGAAATGGAAACATTAAATCCCGTCAGAGCAGTAAGAAAAATCACCGAGTATAATGATGATGCGGAGCTTTATAAAATGATAAACGAGCTTAATCTCGGACAGCGAAAGGCTGACAAATTTATCTCTGATGCCTCAAAGCCATTTTATGATTTAAGGCAGCAGGCAAAAGAATTTACCCGATTTTCTTCTGATGAGGTTGAAACGAATATTGTTGATAAAAACGGCAATAAGGTTAGAATGACTGAAAATGAGATTGTTCAGCTTATTATGACGATGAAGCGCCGACAGGGCAAAAATCACCTTAAGGAAAAGGGCTTTATTCTGCCCGACAGAAAACTGTTGAAAAAAGGCAAGCAAAAAAATGCACTGGCTCAGGGCACAGTTATTGAACGTATTAATCCTTATGAGGTTAATAAAATGTATGACGGATTAAGTGATTATGCTAAGGCTTGGATGAGTGCTTCACAATATCTGTTTAATGAACAGGGTAAAAATGCAATTAATGAAACCTCAATGCTCCTGAAACATAAGAAGATTGCAACTGCCGAAAATTATATTCCGATTCAGGTTGATACTGATTTTACCTCAAAGGAAATTCAGGGCTTGAAATTTGACGGAACAATTGAGGGTATGGGCTCGTTAAAATCTGTTGTTGAAAAAGCAAATCAGCCGTTGATTATTCAGGGTCTCAATACTGTTGTGGACAAGCATATTAATGAGGCGTCCAAATACTACGGCTTAGCAATTCCTATAAGAAATTTCAATAAGGTTTTTGGTGTGCAGACATCAGATGCACATGATGTTAAATTGGGTCGTAACACTGTACGAGTAGCACTCCGAAGCAAATGGGGCGAGTCTGGATTAAAACTTATAGATAATCTGATTAGTGATTTACAACCGGGCGGACCAAACAGGAGAAGAAATATGTTTGATGATATTTTTGATAAAATGCAATCAGGATTCATTCAGGCAACTCTTGCCAGCAATATTTCCGTTACCATTAAGCAGGCAGCTTCCTATCCGACTGCTCTTGCAAATTTAAGTGGTAAATCATTGGGTGCAGGCTTACCTGTATTTGCATATAAATCAAAACAGCTTGATAAACTGTTTGCTGAAATAGACGAGCATACAGGCATACACTTTAAACGCCGTATCGGTATGAGCAGTCAGGAACTCGGCGAACTGACAAAGGAAAACGCTTTTATCAATAAAATTCCTGCAACAATTAATCCTATGAAATGGATACAGGCAATGGATGTCAAAACAACTGCTGCTTTGTGGGTTGCTGCAAAATATGAGGTCAAAAAGCAATATCCCGATATTAAGGTGAACAGTGAGGAGTATTTTGAAAAAGTAACCTCTTTATATGAGGAAACGATTGAAAATACGCAGCCGAATTATGATGTGCTGCACAGACCTGAATTTCAAAAATCAAATGGTTTAATACGTAGTGTTGTTATGTTCAAAACTCAGCCACTGCAAAATACGGGTATTCTTTATGATTCACTGTTTGAGTATAGACAAAAACATTCTGAGTACAGTAAAAATAAAACGGATGAAAATAAATCTGCTTTGGAACAGGCTCAAAAAAAATTCCGAAAAGCTGTGATTTCTCAGTTCAGTGCAGCAGTTACATTTTCTGCAATGTCAATGCTTGCTGCAATGGCAAGACATACAATGTACGGCTATAGGGACGATGATGACGAGGTTACGTGGAAAAGTATTGTTTCTGGACTTATGAATAGCGTGGCAAATCTGTTTTTTACACTTTTGGCACCAATTGGCGGAGGTGAACTCTATGAGGGCGTTAAGTCATTAGGTGATGGTTATTCAAGTGATTTTGTTTCTGTTCCGGTTGTTACAACAATTAATGATTTATGGAGTTCCATAAGTAAAGTAGTTAAAACTGCGAATGGTGTGGTTGACGGAGAAAATGAGCCAAAGGATTTATTATCATCCGTTGAAAATTTAGGATATTGCGTTGCTACTGTTTTTGGTATTCCTGCTAAAAATGCAGTGAATTATTCAAAAGGTATTATTGAAAATATTAAGGATGCAGTAAATGGTGAATTCGGAAAGTTTGAATCAGGAGTTGACCGAAAGCCAAAGCAAAATGCTGACCGATATGGAAAATACCTTACCGGTGACGGTTACAAGAAAGACCCTGTCAAAGCTAAGGAAATTCTTAATGAAATGATTTCTGACAAAAAAGAAGAATACCTTGCAGCAGGTGAGACTGCCGATGAAGCAGAGAAAAGAGCTCGTTCTTCTGTCAGAAGCAGTTTTTCAAGTCATTATAAAAAGCAGTATCAGGATGCTTTTAAAAAAGGGGATGGAAACACACGAAGTCAGATTTATAATATTCTGAATAGTACAGGTTTATTTGTCTATGAAAATAAAACATTGATTGATGTTATAGATGACTGGGAGAAGGAAATAACGGAAAAGAAAAGCAAAAAATAATTTTATGCAAGGGGGGGATTTTTATCCTCCTCTTTTGCTACTATCGGGTAAAGGTGGTGATTAATTGAAAAAAGCAAATATAGTTAAAGTCGATTTGAAGAATCCTGCCCCGCTTTACTATATAGGATTTGTGGGCGAAGCTAACGCAGCTTATGTAGATATTGACATAAACGATTATGTTGATAATGAATTTCAGTATGCTGCCTTGGTATTCAAAAATGGCTACAACATAGTTAAAACTGCAAGACTGTTCAAGGCTGATTTGGTTAACGAAAATGACCGATATATAATTCATCAGCCTGTAGCACAGGAATTAACCTCCAGCCGCAGTCTTGAAATGGTGGTTGCAATTTACAGTAACAGTGTTGACGATGTGATATGTATTGCAAAATCTCCCATTATTAATTTTGAGCTTGAAAAAAGCCTTAATCCAAACGATGCTTTGCTCGATAAAAAAACGAATGATATTTATGTTGATTTGTTTGAGCTGGAGCAAAAGTTCAAAGCTGAAATAATTTCTGCAGAAGAAGCAGCGCAGGCTGCAACCTCTATAGCATCTGCGGTGCAGGAAAAGCTTGATAACGGAGAATTTATCGGACCTGTCGGCAGACAGGGTGATAAAGGCGAAAAAGGGGATAAGGGTGATCCCGGAGAAACAGGACCGGAAGGTGTGCAGGGACCTAAGGGTGATACAGGTGCTCAAGGTCCAAAAGGTGAACAGGGTGTTAAAGGCGACACGGGAGATACGGGACCAAAAGGCGATAAAGGCGATCCGGGTGAACAAGGACCACAGGGTCCGCCCGGTACAACGGATTATGTACAGCTTGAAAATTTACCGAGTATAAACGGTATTGAGGTTAACGGAGAATTAAATTCGAAAGACCTCAATTTGGTTGAAGCTGAAATAAAGTATGCGGCTGTCACTGAGCCTTTGGAAACTGCAGCATATCTGATACATAAAGATTTAGCCTTGCTTGGAACGAATGCTAACTATTCTCATAAAAAATTTGATGTTTCCGGATTGAAATCAGTTTCCGTCAACGGCTTCTGCAACAGTGAGCTTTTTCCTCTTGCAGTAATTCAGTTTGAGGATATGTCTGTTCAATCGATATTTACAGAAAACAATCAGTATGTTAACGACTATATTATAACTTTACCTGATAATGCAAAGTATTTATATCTGAATGGCAGAACATCAAGTCCTGCTCAGAATATTCCTAATATGTATTCGGCTGTTTCCAAAACGCTTGAAGAAAGCATTAACGAAAGAATTAAATCAGGCGTTGCAGAGGGAGCACATATTTTTGCCGATAACGGATTTGTTGACGGAGCAAGCGAGATTGACCCGTCTTGGACAGCGTGGAACAAAGTGCAATACTCATATGGGCAGAACAAGAATAATATACCACGTTATAATAATTTCATCGGAACAATAATGACGAATGGTATGTTTACAAATATAGCACAAAAGGTTCGATGGGGTTACGCTTCCGGAAGTGACCATCTGTTTGGTGGGCATTGTATGGAAAATTGGAACAATATCGGTACATACCGCCATACAGTTATAATGGGAAAAAATGCAGAGGATGAAGCCTGTATATTGGTCTTTAGTCCGTCTAACTGCTATAACAATCCGCTGTTCCCTCCTGATGCTCAGCAAAGTCAACACAGAGTGGTGCAGAAAGAGGAGGATTATTTTGCCGGAACAGCTTATTTCGGAAAAATCAGAATAGGCTCTGATGTTTCTACTCAAGGATTTTTGTTTTCAAAAAGTAAACTGAAAGCTTTCGGTGATATTATTTTCAAACAGAAAACTCCCTCAAGCTCAAATGATACAGGGGAAGCAGGAACGATAACCTGTGACAATAATTATTTGTATGTGTGTACATCCGAAAATCATTGGAAACGGATAGCATTAGAAGACTTTTAAATTTAACGGAGTGATGAAGTAAAGGACGGTGAGAATGATTAATGTAGAAATTACAGTTGCTGTTATTACAAGCGTTGTTTCACTGATAGGTGTTATTATTACAAACTACTGCTCAAATAAGGCAGTGAAATCGGAAATAGAAATACACCAGGCAGTAACAGATGAAAAGATATCGGAACTGACAAGAGAGGTCAGAGAGCACAACGGCTTTGCAAAGCGTATGCCTGTTGTGGAAGAACAAATCAAGGTTATAAATCACAGAGTGAAAGACCTTGAAAATCAAAATAAATAATTAATTATTGGAGGTATAAGAAAATGGAATTTTCTAAAGCATTTGAAGCATTAAAACAGGGAGAAAAGATAAAGCTTTCACATTGGAAAGGTTATTGGCAGTTTGAAAATGGAAGGGTGATTATGCATTGTAAGAATGGTGAAGCAATTGACCTTCAGGATAGTAAAGATATTGTATATACTTTATCGAATATCACCAGTGATGATTGGCAGATTGTTGATAAGGATTATACAGTATCAGAGCTTGCTAAAACAATGCAGTTTGGTGAAGCAATAAGAATGATGAAGCAGGGCAAAAGAGTTGCTCGCCTTGGTTGGAATGGTAAAAGACAATATATTGAACTCGCCACTTGCATTTCTTATAAAGGAGCAAACGGGGATATTGTAAATTGTGAACATGCCGCAATCGGAAATAAAGCAATAGCTTTTGTTGGAACAAGCGGTGTTCAAATGGGCTGGTTAGCTTCACAGGCAGATATGCTTGCAGAAGATTGGATTATTGCAGACTAAAGGAGGTATAAAAATGAAAATTACAAAGGAAACAATAATCAGAACCGTGCTGCTTGCAGCAGCGCTTATCAATCTTGTTTTAAACGCAATGGGCAAAAATACATTGCCCTTCACCAATGAGGAAATCAGCGAGGCAATCTCTGTCCTATTTGCCGTTGTTACCTCAGTTGTTGCCTGGTGGAAAAACAACAGCTTTACCCCTGCAGCAATCAGCGGTGATGAGCTGATGCAGTCCCTGAAAATCGGCGGCGAGGGCAGTGAGCTGTTCTATTACAATCAGAATAACTATAGCAATGTTAAGTATGACAATCCGAATACAAGCAAAATTGAAACAATCAGCTCAAG
>ERZ808028.577-NODE-577-length-29316-cov-5.520332_pt1 | contig 29316 bp, 25 predicted proteins | sample MGYA00380184_ERZ808028 | MGnify/ENA primary metagenome ERZ808028 (study PRJEB31490, sample SAMN06133397) | mouse gut metagenome | isolation source: J8_1 | host: mice | place: China: Chengdu | collected 2015-05 ...
ACCTATTTTAAAGAGACAATTCAATAGCAAGTAACGAATCGCGTTAAAAATGGTCAGAAACGAGCCAATTACCGCATATCTCCTTGAAAATTGTACATAAGCGAACGGATTTGGAACTTCTTGGCAAAAGAATGTTATACACAATTAGAGTATATACCCTAAATTTAGGATATTCAATTTTTCTGCTTCAAACGAAATTCTAATCTTTTGAGTCGGTCATTTTAATATTTCACAATACCGAACGGCTATTACTTATTCCAGCCTTTTTCTTTATAACGAACGATTGCCTCGATACGATTACTTACTTCCAATTTGTCTAAAATAGTTGAAATATAATTGCGTACCGTACCGGGCGATAGAAAAAGCTCTTTTGCAATTTCCTTTGTCGTTTTTCCTTCTGCAACAAGGCCAAGAACCTCTGTCTCACGCTCTGTCAGAGGATTTTCAACGGTTTCTTCATAGACGATGTCGATCAACTCAGGTGCATATATGCGGCGGCCATCCATAATGACACGAATCGCATTAACAAGCTCTTCAATCGGACTATCTTTTAATAAATACCCACGAACCCCCGCTTTTTTCGCACGTTCGAAATATCCAGGACGTGCAAAAGTCGTTAAAATAACAACCTTATAATCCTGTCCTTTAATTTCTTCTGCTACATCAAGACCTGTTTTTTCGGGCATTTCAATATCCATAATGATGATATCTGGCTGATGCTCTGTAATTGCCGTTAATGCCTCAACACCGTTACGTGCTGTTGCCACAACTTCCATATCATCCTCCATATTGATTAATGCCTGCATGGCACCAAGTAACATGCCTTGATCCTCTGCTAACACGATTTTAATCATGTAAGACTCACTTCCTTACGCCCTATTTTATATGCTTATTATAGCAAACCTCTATTTGAAGCGCTCTTTAATGCCGCATACTCTTTAAACGTAATGAAGCGTTTGTTTGATGCATCATACAGTTTATAACGCAATGATTCGAAGCTTGTTTTTAATGTAATCGTTGTGACACGTTGTAGTGGTGGCGTTTTTTCATGTGCTTCCTCTAACTCATAGTTTGGAATACGTGGTGCTAAATGATGTACATGGTGGTACCCGATATTACCAGAAATCCATTGTAGTAATTTTGGTAATTGATAATACGAACTTCCTTCTACAGCTGCTTTTACATAATCCCAATCTTGCTCATTCTCGAAATATGAATCTTCAAAGGTATGTTGAATATAAAATAACCAGATGCCTAGTACTGCTGCGATGTACATTGAAATCCCTTGTACAATCAACATTGCTTGCCAGCCAAATAATAGGCTCATTACAACAAGCATAACGACTAGCGCAAGCGTTGTGTAATACGTGTTAAGACGTTCTTTTTTCTTCGCATTTTTTGCATTCATACGATTTGATACTAAAATTAAATAAAGTGGTCCTACGCCGAACATGATAATTGGATGACGGTATGAACGGTAGCAAAAACGTTGCCATTTCGATGCTTCATTATATTCCTCTGTTGTCATCATCCAAATGTCACCGACACCACGCTCATCTAAGTTTGAGCTTGATGCGTGGTGAATTAAATGTTCGCGTTTCCATTGTTCGTATGGGAATGTCGTAATAACGCCTGTGATATTCCCTACTACCGCATTTAATTTTCTGTTTTTGAAAAATGATCCATGTGTACAGTCATGAAAAATAATGAATGTACGCACAACAAAGCTGCTTGCGATTACTGCGCAGACGATTGAAATGATAGGTGATACATGAAATAAGCCGTAGCCAGCACCCCATAATAGAAGTAGCGGTACGAGCGTATTAATCAATTGGCGAATGCTCGTGCCCATCTCTGATTTTGAGAACGGCGCAACGGCTTTTTTCAGTTCTTTAATTTTTTCGCGATCCGTCATTTTTTTGCCTCCAACTCATTTATTGTTTCTAGTATAAAATAAATTAGTTGGAGGTCACATAGGTGGATGTCACACCTATCATATGACATTCATCACTAGTTAAACGACAAAATAATCGAAAGTGTCTATTAGTAACCACTCACTTTTATGTATGAAAAAAGAGAGGCCATTTAGCCCCTCTCTTTTCTCTATTAAACGTTAAAATAACGTGCATCTGGATGTGAGAACATCATCGCAGAAACTGATGCCTCAGGGTCCATCATAAATTCCTCTGTTAAATTCACACCAATATCCTCTGGGTGAATCAGACCAAATAATTTCTTTTGATCCTCTAAGTTTGGACATGCTGGGTAACCGTATGAGAAGCGCTGTCCTTGATACTTCGCCGCAAAGCGGTCACGCATCGTGAAATCCACACCATCTGGATATCCTGCATGGTCACGCATCTCCTGGTGAACTCGCTCTGCTAAGCCCTCTGCAAGTTCAAGTGCTGTTGCTTGAAGCGCATGCATTTCAAGGAATTTTCCCTGCTCTTTTAATTGCTGTGCCTTTTCACGAATGCCCTTACCCGCCGTTACTTGTAGGAAGCCTACATAGTCCATTTCGCCGCTGTCTTTTGATTTTAAGAAATCCGCTAGACAGAGGAATGGTTCTTTTTCTTGACGCGGGAATGTAAAGCGCTCGATTTCTGTGACACCGTCCTTGTCATAAATAATGACATCGTCGCCATCTGATTGTGCTTTAAAGAATTGATACATGGCCTTTGGATGTAGTAAATCGGACTGTAAATAACCTCGCACTAATTCAAATAGCTCAACTGCACGCTTGTCCCCCTCTTTAATCATATCTTCTTTAAAGCCTTTTAAACCAAGGTGATGACCAATCAATGTGCGCATATTCACATATGGATATAAATAAGCTGGTGTATAATCACGTAGCACATGGCGCTCTAAATCGGTTGGTTTGTAGACTGGCACATCTGTACGTACGGTTTTCGCTGGGCGCGTTTTCACTGCAACTGCCGGACGCTCTGCGCGATTTGCATCTTGAACTTTACGTTTTTCCTGTGCCTCAAAAATTTCCGTTAGTAAATCTTCGCGGTCATCACTCATTAGGCGGTTAATCGTTTCAAGTCCTTGCATCGCATCTTTTGCATACATGACCGGGCCATTATAGTTGGCGGCAATTTTTGTATCGGTAAAGCGACGAGAAAGCGCTGCACCCCCGACGATAATTGGTGTATCAATCCCCGCTTCTTTAAAGTCCTGTGCTGTCACAACCATTTGTTGGGCCGATTTTACAAGCAGACCCGATAACCCGACGATGTCTGGATTTTCTTTACGAATCGCTTCAATTAATGTTTGTGGTGTCACTTTGATACCAAGGTCAACAACTGTGTAGCCATTGTTGCTCATAATGATGTCGACTAAGTTTTTACCGATATCATGTACATCACCTTTGACCGTTGCAATAAGCATTTTCCCTTTCCCAACATCATCTGCGCTTTTCTCCATGTACTGCTCTAAATGCGCAACAGCAGCCTTCATAACACCCGCTGATTGTAATACCTCCGCAACGATTAGTTGATTTTCATTAAATAGCTTCCCAACGGTCGCCATCCCCTTCATCAGTGGACCATTGATAATATCAAGTGGTGCATCATACATGTCACGCGCAGCCTCTAAATCATCAATTAAACCTTCCTTCGTACCTTCTAAAATATAATATTCAAGGCGCTCTGGCACAGTTTTTGGAATATCATCCTCTGTTTTTTCTTTCTTTTTATCACGATAGAAATCGGTAAATACCGCGAGTGTTTCATCATTCGTATTGAATAATAAATCATTTGCTAACTTGATTTCCTGTTCAGGAATCGACGCATAACGCTCGAGCTTCTCTGTATTGACAATCGCATAATCAAGTCCTGCCTGTGTACAGTTATATAAATACACCGCATTTAAAATTTCACGACCTACTGGTGGTAAACCGAATGATACATTCGATACCCCTAGAATTGTTAAGGCACGTGGTAGCTTTTCTTTAATCAAACGAATTCCTTCGATTGTCTCGACAGCAGAGCCAATATACTGCTCGTCCCCTGTACCAACTGGGAAAACAAGTGGGTCAAAAATAATATCTTCTGGTGCGATATCCCACTTATTCACAAGTAAATCGTATTCGCGCTCTGCAATTTCAAGCTTACGATGGCGGTCAACAGCCATCCCTTTTTCGTCGATTGTCTCAATAACGATTGAGGCACCGTATTTTTTCACAAGTGGTAGTACTGCATCAAAACGTTCTTCGCCGTCCTCTAAGTTAATGGAGTTGATGATGGCCTTCCCTTGTGAATATTTTAGTGCTTCTTCGATTACCTTCTCATCCGTCGAGTCGATAACGAATGGTACTTTTACTTTTTTTACGACTTCTTCCATATAGTTACGGATATCTTCTAGCTCATCACGGTCTGGGTTGGCTAGGCAAATATCGAGTACATGCGCACCATTTTTCACTTGCGCACGGGCGATTTCTGCCGCTTCTTCAAACTTACCTTCTACGATTAAACGTTTGAATTTACGTGAACCGATAACGTTTGTACGTTCCCCTACAAATAATGGACGCATTGAATCATCGTACATTAATGGCTCAATACCTGATACCATATGCGGATGATCATGGTCTGGACGCTTACGTGGTGCTTTGTCTTTTACTGCCTCGCGAATCGCGCTAATATGCGCAGGTGTCGTCCCACAGCAACCACCAATAACATTTAGCCAGCCTTTATCTGCAAAAGCCGCTAGTTTTTTCGATAATGACTCAGGTGTTTCATGGTAATGACCCTCCTCATCCGGAAGTCCAGCATTTGGGTAACAGCTAACATAGCTCGTCGCTACTTCCGCAAGTGTACGAATATGGTCTGTCATAAATTCTGGTCCAGTCGCGCAGTTTAAGCCGACTGACAGTGGTTTAATATGCTCGATTGAAATATAAAATGCATCGATTGTTTGACCCGCAAGTGTTGTACCCATTGGCTCAATCGTTCCTGAAATCATAACCGGTAATTCTTTTCCTAGCTCATCAAACGCTTGTTTAATACCAAGTGTTCCTGCTTTTACATTCAGCATATCCTGTGATGTTTCCATTAATAAAACATCCGCACCACCATCAATTAATCCCTTTGCTTGCACATAAAAATCATGTTGTAGTGCATCAAATGTCGTACCACCTGTTACCGATAATGTTTTGGTCGTTGGCCCTAACCCACCTGCAACATAACGTGGCCATTCAGGTGTTGAAAACTCATTTGCTGCTTCAACCGCAAGCTCTACCGCACGTTTATTAATTTCATACGCATGCTCGCCTAAACCATATTCATTTAATACAAGCGGTGTCCCACCAAATGTATTGGTCGTTACGATGTCTGCTCCTGCTTCAAAGTAAGCACGGTGGATATCACGTACAACATCTGGGCGTGTTAAATTCAGGTTTTCATTACAGCCATCTAACTCTTCGCCACCAAAATCTTCTGCTGTTAAATCAGCGTTTTGGAGCATTGTCCCCATCGCACCATCTAAAATTAAAATATGATCTTGAATACGGTCCTCAATGCGTTGTTTCGACATTTACTTGTTCCCCCTCAGTTTGTGCATCTAGCTGCTTAATATAATCAATTAACTCAACGGTCATGTCATAGCGCATGAACGGTGTAATTAAATAAATTCCTTTAAATAGTGGTGCGGCGACGTCGATTAACTCCTTTGCAATCTTAAGTCCCTCTGCACGTGCACGCTGTTTATCCTCTTCGCAGTCACGCATACGCGTAAGTACATCTTCGGATAACTTAATGCCCGGTACTTCATTGTGTAAAAATTCTGAGTTACGTAGACTTGTCAGTGGCATGATACCTAAGAAAATAGGCTCTTCAATATGTTTTGTTGCCTCGTACACCTCAATGATTTTTTCCTTCGTATACACCGGCTGTGAAATAAAGTAATCTGCACCGGCTGCGATTTTTTTCTCAAGTCGTGGTACAGCGCGCGCCACATTTCGTACATTGGGATTGAAGGCGCCTGCGACAGAGAAGTTCGCCTTTTTACGAAGCGGCTTTCCTGAGAATGAAATGCCCTCATTTAATTTTTTAATTAGCTCAAGTAGCTCGATGCTTGAAACATCATACACACTCGTTGCCCCTGGGAAGTCTCCTACCTTTGTTGGGTCCCCTGTCACCGCTAAAATGTCCGTAATGCCTAATGCATCAAGGCCCATTAAATGCGATTGCAGACCGATTAGGTTACGGTCACGACATGTAATATGTGCCAGTGCGCGAACATTCTTTTCATATTTCAAACGAGCACCCATCGCCATATTACTGACGCGAGGTGAAGCAAGCGAGTTATCCGCCATCGTCACCGCATCTGCACCGGCATCTTGTAAAATACGTGCACCATCAACGAACGCATCCGTTTCTAAATGACGTGGCGTATCAAGCTCGACGATAATCGTACGCTGTTTTTTCGCCTGTACATGCAGTGGTTCATGTGCAGCTTCATCTGCATCTTTAATAATTAATGACTTTTTCTTTTCGACAATTTTTGCTTTAATCGGTGGAAGATCTGCTAAACGTTTTTTCACCTCGGCAATATGCGCCGGTGTCGTCCCACAGCAACCGCCGATTAGACGCACGCCCTCATCACGTAATAGTACTGCTGCGCGGCCGAAATAATCTGCCTCTGATTCATAAACAACTTTACCGTCCTCAACGTCTAATAAGCTCGCATTTGGATAGGCTGATAAGAAGGCTGTCTCTGGCAGCTCTACGTTTTCAAACGCTTGGATGGTATGATGCGGACCTAGACGACAGTTCACGCCAACGATATTGGCACCAAGGGATTCAAGTGTATGAAGTGCTTCATTTAATGAGACACCGTTTTGTAGAACACCCGGCTCATGCATCGATACTTGTGCAATGATTGGTAGCGCTGTGTGTGCACGTAGTAATTTCACTAATGCTGATAGCTCTTCAAAGTCGTAAAATGTTTCAAGTAATAAGCCATCGACGCCGCCTTCGATTAAAATTGTTGCCTGCGTATGCAGTGCTTCTAAAATTTCTTCTAGTGTTTCATCCGTTTTGCGAATTCCTCGAATGCCACCGATTGTCCCAAGTACATACTGACCACCTGGCGCTGCAGCTCGTTTTGCAATCGCAACTGCACCTTCGTTAATCGCTACAACTTGGTCCTCGATACCATAGCGAGCTAATTTAATCGCATTGGCTGTATATGTATTCGTTTGAATAATATCTGCACCTGATTCGATATAACGCTTATGAATATCCTCGATAATTTCTGGCTTTGACACATTTAATTCCTCATAGCAGTAGTCAATCCCATATGAATAAAGCAACGTGCCCATCGCACCGTCCGCTGTTAATACTTTCGTTTTTAAATCGTTCAGCAATCCCATCTATGAACTTCCCTTCTATTTATCAATCTCCCCAATAAAAAAACCCTCTTACTCGTTAGAATAAGAAGGGATATATGCATAGTCCTTCTTATCTTTTAAGGTTATTACCTTCTGGAATTAGCACCTGACCTTTCGGCTGGTTGCTGAAGCTTCGTCGGGCCAGTCCCTCTGCTTCTCTTGATAAGAAATTGATTTAATTTTTAGAATATTATATGAATAATACATCTTAGATGAAAGAACGTCAATAGCTCTGTCTTTTTTTCATGATTTTCATGCAAAATTAGAAAGACAATGCAATGATGCATTCCATTCAATCAAAAAAAAGAAACCACCGACAACGATGATTTCTCTGTCATTATTTTTCTTCTTTAAAGGCTTCTTTTGGTGCCTCGTCAATATTCATTGCACGTATAAACTTCGCATGTGTAATTTGACGCTTCGTACCATTAAAGCTACATGTTACGAGTGTTAATTCTTTTTTATTTTTATGGTCATTAATGACTTCGACTTGTGACGCTTCAACATTATAAATTTTATCGATTTCATAAATATATACTTTATCATAATCCGTCACATATGCTTTCATACCTGTTTTCGCTAATGTTAGTGGACTAAATAAAGAGCGCTCATTACGCACATTATGGCCGGCCAGTGCATAGTTTCCTGTCCCCATTGGCATCTCTTCCTTCATTGTGCCTGCGCCAATAGCTAAATTCTTATTCGAAATACCATATAAAATCGGTAGCTGCATGTTTACATCTGGCACACTCACCATACCGATTGAATCAGGTTTTTTCGAATCCATTTGTGCCTTCAATACTTCGCCGAGGCTAATGTCTTTTACTTGCTCAAAATCAAATGTGACATCTTCTGATTCCTTTGCCTTTGCGATGCTATCATCGTAATTTTTGCCCGCTTTATTTTGCAATGTTGAGTCCGTCATATGGTTGACTATAAAGCCCATAATCGGCTTATTAAATACGAGAATTAACCCTGCGATTAATAATAGTACACCTATAATGGTCAACCATTTATTACCACCTTTTTTAGCTGTATGCTCCGCCATTATTTTACTTCCTTTCATCGACGATTCGTTATGTTGTTAATACCTTTTTTGGAACGAATTAAACCGTCGTAAGTTGCGCTGCAATGCGAGTCGCAATCTCTTTACCGTTCGCGATGCATAACCCGATGCCCACACCATAATACGAGCAGCCTGCCAGTGTAATAGTTGGATAATAGCTCTGCATTTGTTGCTCTAGATTTTTCACAGCGGCCGCGTGCTCTAAATTATACACGGGCATTTGCTGTGTCCATTTCGATACTTTAATTGTCAACGGCTGCTCCTCAATATTAAGGGATGTCGCAACATCCTTCATCGCAAGCTGTGCTAACTCTTCTTCTGTGAGCTTGATTAACTCCGCAAATTTCGGATTCGTTTTTTTATAAAAGACACGCAGTAGTAGCTTGCCGTCTTTTGATGTATTTGGCCATTTTGCGCTTGTCCATGTGCAGGCATCACAGTTTACGGCGTCGCTATTTGCTACAATAAAACCAGTGCCCTCTGCTGGTAGGACGTCATTGCCGACTTCATAACCTAAATATACGGTAATAATCGAGCTCGTTTTAAAGGCATCAAAGGCAGGTGTTAAACGTTCATCACCTAGCGCTTCCTGTGCCATGCGATGTGGTGTCGCTAATACGACATGGTCTGCTTCAATCGCCTCATGATGGTCAAAATGAACGATGGTTTTCTCATTCACTGTTTCAAGCTTCGTTACAGCCGTATTTTTTAAAAACTCGACTGTCGTTAACAGCTCTTCAAAGCGCTCAAACAATTCACGTAAGCCATTTTTAAATGATAAGAACTTATTATGTGATAGACTGATAAACTTGTCTTTATTCGCCGCATAGCCTTTTAAAATACTACCATACTGGTTTTTATAATCGATTAAATAGGGGATTGTAGATGCTAATGTTAATGAATACAGATCACCTGAATAAATACCCGATAATACAGGGGCAATCTGCTTTTTCACGAGCTCTTCACCAAAGAAATATTCAAGGAATTCGCCAATAGATGAATCCTTTGTAAATTGCTCATTTGGTAATGTTAAATCATTTAGAGCAGCTCGCTTACCCGCTTCAGAAATAAGGGTGCTTTGTTGTAGTGCTTCCTTATTCATCGGGATGCCATACATGCTCTCAAGTGGGATAGCATGTAGCTCATTTTGGGTATAAATATAAGAGACGCCTGTGCCATTATAAACGACGCGATCTTCTAGCCCTAATTCTTCGATTAAAGGCATGACACTTTTATGACGTGCCACAATGGAATCTGCGCCAAGCTCCATGATAAAGCCGTTTTCCTCATGCGTCGCCATTTTACCGCCAAGCTGTGCCTCTTTTTCAACTAATACAAGACGTATATTTTTATGTTGTAATTCGCGTGTTAAGTAGTGCATCGTTGATAATCCAGTGATACCGCCACCTACAACAACGATAGTTTTCGTAGACTGAGCCATTATTCGGCCTCCTTTAACTTCTTCGTCTTTTAGTATACTCGTTCATTTAGTGGCATCGCTAGCAGTTCTACTCATTTCCATGAATTGTACATATTTTAAGAAAGGAGCGTCAAATTCAGTGGACTTACTTATTTTAGTTATTTTATTAATGCTGTCTTTATTACTATCAAATATTCTCGGTCATTATTTGCCATTTCTTCCGATGGCACTTGTCCAAATTGGCTTTGGGATTATTTTAGCCATTATCTTCCCAAGCTTTGATATCCAGCTTGAATCCGAATGGTTCTTGCTGTTATTCGTTGCACCACTTCTTTATAATGATGGGCGCAATTTCCCGCGTGAAGAGCTATGGAATATGCGCGGCTTTATTTTAAGTAATGCCATTGTGCTCGTAATTATTACGACTGTGCTCGGTGGTTTGTTTATTCACTGGCTCATTCCATCTATTCCATATGCGGCGGCCTTTGCGCTTGCGGCGATTTTATCACCAACCGATCCCGTTGCGGTGAACGGGATTGCCAAACGTGTGCAAATCCCTGAGCGTATTTTAAGTGTTGTTCGTGGTGAATCATTAATCAACGATGCTTCGGGCTTAGTTGCCTTTAAATTTGCGGTTGGTGCCGCAGTATCAGGCTATTTCTCGTTAAAATCAGCCGTTGTTGAATTTTCTTATACCTTTATCGTAGGGGCACTACTCGGACTGGCGATTAGCATTGTACTTAGTCAAATTCGCTTTTGGCTTCGTCGCTCAGGTATTCGCGATACGGTGTTCCATACGTTATTCCAGCTCGTCACACCGTTTATTATTTATTTGATCGCCGAAGATTTATTTCACGCATCTGGCGTTATCGCCGTCGTAATTGGTGGGATTGTTCATGCACTCATTAATGAAAAAGCCGAGCCTATGCTTGCGGAGGAGCAAATGCTCACAGAAAATACATGGTCGATTGTGCTATTTATTTTAAATGGTCTCGTATTCTTATTACTTGGCTTAAACATTCCTGATTCCATGGCGAATTCTTTATCCGATCGTCATACGAATAACTGGATTTTAATTTTTGATGCCGTAGCGATTGGGTTTGTTATTTTAGGTGTTCGTTTCATCTGGTCCTATACATTTGGTACATTCCAATATCGCTTCGGGCGCGACCAAGTACGTCCAACATTAAAGACGAGCTTAATCAGTAGCCTTGTAGGTGTGCGCGGTGCCGTTACAATGGCCGGGATTTTATCGCTTCCTTACTTTATTCAAAATGGGACAGCAAACTTCCCAGAGCGCTCACTTATTATCTTTTTAGCGTCTGCTGTTATTTTATTCACATTACTTGCAGCGACGATTTTCCTTCCGATGCTTACCGATAAGGATGAGGGAATTGAGCTTGCAGAAGGACAGTACTCATTTAATCGTGCAAAAATGCAAGTGCTCTTAAAATCCGTTAAATCACTACAAACATCGATTAATGATGAAAATCGACGCATCACCTATGAGCTAATAGATGAGTTGCAGCAAATGTTTAGGCAGCTGCAGTTAGAAGCAAATGCGGAACAATCAGATAAACAAAAACAAGAGCTAGCGAAATTACGCGAGCGCGCCATTAACATTGAACGAAAGCATATTGAGGAACTGCATGATGATAATCAGCTCGATGATGATATGTATGCAAATCTTTTATCAACAATTGAGGATCGCTTGAATCGACAGGAAACAAATATGTTTATGAGCTTCTTCATTACCTTGCGTCAAGTCATTCGCATGTGGATTATGACGCGCAAAAATGATACGGATAAAACACAATTTTATTCCTACATTCGAATGCGCCAAGATATCCGTCGTCAGTGCTATTTAAAGGCACTTCATTTCTTAAAAGAGGAACGTAAAACGGTCGACCCACGCAAACGTCCGCTATATGTTATCGTCATTTACGAATATGAAAAAGCCTATGAAAAATTACGTAAAGTCGTCACAATCGATTCTGCTCGTGAGGAGGAACTTCGCGAGGAACTTCACCTACAAGTGATGGAGGTTCAGCGTGGTGAAATTCACCATATGTACGAAGAAGGTAAAATTTCACGTGAGCAAGAAAAAGAACTACGACGCTTCGTTAATTACATCGAAAGTGTATCGTTGTATGAATACGTCGATTAATTTCCGACATAAAAGAGGTTGGGACAAAGCACGTTATGTTCTTTTTTTAGCGTTCGCAACGAAAAACCGGAACCGCGCCACCGCGCGATTCCGGTTTTTCTTATGCTCATAGGAGAGGTTGTTTTTATACGTATGCCCCAGCCTCTTTTTATTTTTCATTAAACTGCTTTGCAATTTCAAGTGTGATTAAACCAGCATAATATTTTCCACCCTCAACATTCGGATGTATTTTATCATCATAGAAGATATCTGTTTTTGTAGCGGACTCATCATACCAATCAATCATCGACACATTACTATATTTCTTATCGGCATTAGCAAGCGTTGTATTCACGCTATCTTGCCAGCTACGTGGTACGCGCACATTTACTAAGTAAATATGACGGTCTTTACCTAAGATTTGATAGATTTCGTCAAATTGTTTTTCAGTGAACGTTCCATTTGAGCCAAGTCCAAGTACAACATTATTCGCAAGCTTGCCTTTTTTATTCATTGTTTCAAGTACTTCAATGGCTTCTTTTACTTGGCGTCCAACGGTTGCGTCCACCGTCATTTTCGGCATGTTATTTTGAAGCGTGGTCGCAGCACTCAGCATAACTGAATCGCCTACTGCTGTAATTGGTACATTCGTTAGCTTCGCTTTTGCTTGATTGACATCTTTGTTGAACTTCGCTGCTTCTTTTTTCTCTTTTTCACTTTGACGTTTTGCCGCTTCTGCCGCCGCTTTTTTCTCCTCGGCTCGCACCTTACGTTCGGCCGCCTTTTTCTCTTCAGCTGTCATTTTTAAATTTTTCTGTTGATCTTGCAGATGCATTTCAAGTGCTTTGTTACCACTCGCTTTTGGTGATGGTTCAATCATTAAGCCAACTGTAAAGACGATTAATAACGCGGCAAGCAAGCCGTTCATTACACGCGTACGAACTTTCCAATGGCGAATATTGAATGACCAATTGCGTGGATGCATATGCTTCAGCCATGTTTTCCATTCACCTTTTCGAATCGGGTCCTCAACAAATGTCCATGACAATGCCGATAACACTAACGTTAGAACGAGCGCTAATAAAATGCGCCACATACTTAAATCACCCGTATCGACACCTAACCCAAGAAGGACAAGAATTGGGAAATGCCAAATGTAAATACCGTACGAACGCACACCTACCCATAATAACGGCTTCCAACTTAAAATATCGCCGATAAAGCTTGCTGGGTGGACGATGACTGCAATCAACAACGCAACGATAGCTGATGCTAAATACATACCACCATAATAAAGGAATGTACCATCTTCACGCATAAAGATAATAAATACCATCATGAGCGCAAATGCTACAACACCTGTAATGTTTAGCGCACGCTTCATTTCAGTTGTAACATTTGGTTTCAAACGTCGACTTGGCCATACAATCGCTAGTGCCGCACCAATCAATAATGAAAAGGCACGTGTATCTGTACCATAGTATACGCGGCTTGGGTCTGTGCCCGGTGTAAACATGAATGCCATCATTTCTGCTGATACAACGGATAATAGCATCACTAGAAAGGCAAGCTTACCTGTCGATTTCGCAAATTTTAATGCAATTAGCATAATAATTGGCCAAATAATATAAAATTGTTCTTCTACCGCAAGTGACCACATGTGCTGTAGTGGCGATGGCGGTGAGAATTTCGTGAAGTATGAGTGCTCCTGCCAAACGTAATACCAGTTACTAATGTAAACGAAGGCAGCCCCAATTTCTCCGCGTAGTCCTGCTAGATAATCACGTTGGAATAACGTAATCCACACCGTAATTAAAATAAGCATGACGAAAAGTGCCGGTAACAATCGTCTTAGGCGACGCACCCAGAAACTTTTGAAATCAATCGTACCTGTTTTTTGGTACTCATTAATTAATAAATCGGTAATCAAATAACCGGATAAGACAAAGAATACGGTAACACCTAAATATCCCCCATTAATCCATGGGAAATGGAGGTGATATAAAATAACAGCTAATACTGAAATTGCGCGTAATCCATCCAAACCACTTATGTACCGATGATTTTTTTTGACAGGTTGTGGCATTGTAAATCCTCCTACTAAAAAAACTCCTCAAATCCACGGTTCGATTCATACTTTACAAATTTTAAAAAACATTCTTCTATTAGTCAAACGAGAGTCCTCAGTCTTTTTCCCTATACTATCTATTGCATCAAAATTACAAATAATACAATTTTGTCACAGATAACGAAATCGAGAGCCATTCCGATACAAAAAGATTATGATAGAACAAGTAGGGAGGAACATCATGCGAAAAACTATTTTAAAATGGATTGCAGTGATCTCAATGTTTACAATTGCCGCAGCAGCGCTTACTGTGATGTCTTCATCAAGTGCAAATGCTGCTAGTGTAAAAATGAAAGTTACTGCACCAAACACAGACAAATTGAATATGCGTAAGGGTCCGGGCGTGAAATATTCGACAATCCGTAAATTAAACTATAATACCGTTGTTACACGTACTAAAGTATCAGGTAGTTGGTCTAAAATTACATACAAAGGTGAAAGTGGTTGGGTTTCAACAAAATATCTTCGTAAAGTTGCAATCAAAAGTGCAACATTCCCATTAGATAACTTCACTATTGTGGTCGATGCAGGTCACGGCGGCACAGATGACGGTGCGTTTTATTACAATACATCTGAAAAAAGCGTGAACTTAAAAGCCGCTAAAGAATTAAAGAAACAACTTGAATACGAAGGTGCTGAAGTTGTGATGACACGTTCTACAGATAAAACATTATCACTTCCAGGTCGTGTTAAAATTTCGAAAAAAATAAAACCAGATGCTTATATTAGTCTGCATCACAACGCTAGTAAAACTGGTAATAAAACTGATAAAGGCTACTTAGTACTTTATACAAAGAGTAAAGAAAAAGCATTCACAAAAGCGGTTTATAGCGGCATGAAGAGTGTGCTTTCAACGAAAACAACAGTGCCATATGAAGGTTACCGCTACCAAAACTTACATGTATTACGTGAAAACCCATACATCGGTACACTTGTTGAATATGGCTATATGTCTACACCAAGTGAGCTGAAAAAAATCAATAAAGATAGCTATCGTAAATACGTTGCACAAGGTATTGTTAAAGGTGTAATTAATTACTTTGACTAATCATTAAAAAGAAGAAAACCGCGCGAAATGTGCGGTTTTTTTGTTTTTTTAATGTGGCGCTAATACCGGTAGAAACTGTGGTTTCACGGTGATTTCTACTGGTAGTTTAGGCCCTTCATCTCCGTTTACATTCGTTACGAGTGGCTCTTTTGCAGAAACCGTTAATGTCTTACACGTCAGCATTTCTACATGCTCTGACTCCATAATTTTTCCTTTCCATAAATCTGGTGCAAGTTTGACTAACTCACTAAAACCGAGCTCAGGAATAATCATGACATGCATAAGACCATCATCAGGTGTCGCATTCGGAAAAAAATGCTCAAGCCCTGCAATATAACTCGTTAGCCCAATCATAACAATTGCCGCTTCTCCTTGCCAATGTTTTCCATCGTACGTGATATCAAAATGATAATTTTCATTTTTCGCTAATGTCTGAACACCCTTCATAACAAATGCAAACGGGCCAAACATCGTCTTAGCTTCGGATGGCACTTCATGCATCGCTCTTGGAATTGTGCCGATTGTAACACTATTTGTAAAATACTGATCTTCAATATAGCCTAAATCAATATTGCGCGGCTTGTAGGTCAAAATCTCATCAATCACTTCTTCAGGGACAAGTGGCATATCAAGTGCACGTGCAAATTCATTTACCGTACCAAGTGGCATAAAAGCAAGTGTCGGTCTCTTTTCAAGCGGTGCAATCCCCATAATCACCTCGCTAAGCGTCCCATCGCCGCCCATCGCAACGACTAAATCGGTCGTTGCTGCACAGTCTATCGCAAATTTTGTAGCGTCCCCTTCTTGCTGTGTTTCAAGAACTTCTACCTCATCATATTTCTTTGAAAGTTCCCGTTCTAAATGTTCTTTATAGCTAACGGCTTTTTCTTTTCCTGCAGAAGGATTAACAATCATAACAGCTTTCATAAGCTTCCACTCCTTTTATACGTTATGTTCCCCTTTCATTAAAAAACATAACGTGTAAGAAGGCTTCAATTGGTAGTTTAAAAGGGATAACTATAAGTAATACAAAAAGGAGCTGACAAAAGGGAAAACAACAATCACCGTCACAGCGACTACCAAAGATGGTTCATCCAAAACGAAAAAGGAACCGTTGTCGGAAAATAATGGAGAAAAAAGCCGAATCTAACATGGATTCGGCTTTTTTCTGTTCCTCTAATTAGACGTCTAGAGAAATAAAAAAGTTTTAACATTGAATTTTATTTTCTTTTTAGTTATAATTTACTAAAAATAAAGATATATAAGGGGTTTAAATAAACTAAATAGTTTATTTTTTAAACAAAAATTATTTCACCTTACATAAAAGACTGTTTTTCTCAGATTCCTTACTATAAGTTTATTTTAAAATCAAATTAAAAAGGAGAAATTTTACGTATTAAAAAAGGAATCGCCAAAGCGATTCCTTTTTTTAATAATGCTTCAATAAATTCTTCAACATCTTCTCACGTAATTTGAGCATTTGAGGATCTTCAAAGAAAAATCCAAGCTTTGCATCTGCTAAGTTTTTATACTTTCCTTTTTTTGTCTTAGTAGGCTCTTTTGTAAATAAGAAATATTCAAATGTTTCCGCAAAATCCTCATCTGGGTCTGTCATCGCATAAAACGTTACAAAATCAGCTTTATATAAATCGTAAAATTCATAGTCTACTTCACCATCTATGCGCATTGTCTTCCAATCCTTCTCTAAATCACCTGCCCAAAATTCCTCATAAAATTGATTAGCACGAGAATTTTTATTTGAACATTTACCGAGTGAGACATAGTTACTACAAAATGGTGAAAACATGCGATTCCATTGCTTTTGCTTATACATTAAAATATGGCCGTATTCATGAACAAGTGTTGAATAATACATATTTTTATTAGCGATGCTATCCTTATAATCTACAGCTAAGGCCCAATTTGATACTGAATAATTAAGGGGTAATACATATGCGAGTAGTTCATCATGGCCATCAGTGAAAACTTGAAACTGCGTAATTTCTTGACGGTTTTTTTTAGGTATCATATTCGCGAATTGCTTCCACAACTTATTATGTGTTTTTTTATCTTTTGCCATTTTTTGATATTTTGCCTGATGTGTTTTAATTTTTGGCTTCGTCAATTTATCATCTTTTATTGTGTAAGTAACTAGAACACGCTCGCGCTCCGAATCGTTGACATCACTATTATCAAATATTAAAAACTCTCCGTATTTTTTATGTACTTCATGAACAAGCGTATCGCCTTTTGCTGCATTTGCTTGGATACCACTTGTTACCACAAAGCAAATGAATAATAACACCACACTCAATTTCTTCAATTTTCCACTTCCTCAAAAATCATATTATCTTATCCAGCATTCTTTTCATTATAATATACTCAAGGGAGATGAGGTGTCGTATGCGTAATTATATTATCTTTTTAATAGTAATCGTATGAAGCCTTACAAGTTTTAACGAATTGACCAATGCGAAAAAATTTGACGCATCGTTTGTGAAATCATTTGAAAAAGGACGTTTACCGGACCATCCGTATAAGATTGGGACGCGATTTTGGCTGGCGATGACGATGCGCTGATCAATATGTACGACAGCTTTTTTAGCTACTCGGCTCAAAAGACTACCTACTATTTCCTAGCAAATGATGTCGTAATGCCTAGCATTCCTGCAAAGGGCATTGCCGCATTATATGACGGCAGAACAACTGAAAAAACGCTAAAAAAATCACTTGGCAATCAAGTCAGCTATACAGACGGTCGTAAAAACATCGCCCTTTATAAAGTCGATGAATACTATGTGACGGCTGAATATAAATCAAAAAAACACGCTTTATGGTCGCGACCTTAGAAGGTATGCGCACGTATTATGGCTTTAAAAAAATAGACAAAAAAGAGCCTCCGACAAAGCGTCGTAAGGCTCTTTTTATTAATGTGTGCTAAGCGCTAGGGTAGATAAAGTCCTAACGTGGTATTACATCATACCGCCCATGCCGCCCATATCAGGCATTGCAGGAGCGCTTGCTTCAGGAATTTCTGCTACTACTGCTTCTGTTGTTAAGAATAGAGAAGCAACTGATGCAGCATTTTGAAGTGCTGAACGTGTCACTTTTGTTGGGTCAACGATACCAGCGTCGATCATGTTTACCCATTCGCCAGTTGCTGCGTTGAAGCCAATTCCTACTTCTTCACGTTTTAAGCGGTCTACGATAACTGAACCTTCAAGACCGGCGTTGTTTGCGATTTGACGGATTGGTTCTTCTAATGCACGTAATACAATGCGTACACCTGTTGCTACGTCGCCTTCGTTTGCATCTGCAAGTTCTGCTACTTTATTGTAGATTGATACAAGTGCAACACCACCACCTGCTACGATACCTTCTTGTACAGCAGCACGAGTAGAGTTTAATGCATCTTCAATACGTAATTTACGTTCTTTTAATTCGGTTTCAGTTGCAGCTCCGACTTTAATTACAGCTACACCACCAGCAAGTTTTGCAAGGCGTTCTTGTAATTTTTCTTTATCGAATTCTGAAGTTGATTGATCGTGTTGTTTACGGATGTTTTCAACGCGCGCTTCAATTTCAGTTTGTGAGCCAGCACCTTCAACAATTGTTGTATGGTCTTTTGTCACAACGACTTTGCCAGTATTACCAAGCATATCGATTGTTGCTTGTTTTAAATCTAAGCCGATATCTTCTGTAATCACTGTACCACCAGTTAATACCGCTACATCTTCAAGCATTGCTTTACGACGGTCACCAAAGCCAGGTGCTTTAACAGCTACGACATTGAATGTACCACGTAATTTATTGACAACGATTGTTGCAAGAGCTTCGCCTTCGATATCTTCAGCAATGATTAATAGTGGACGACTTTGTTGTACCACTTGCTCAAGCACTGGTAAGATTTCTTGGATATTTGTGATTTTTTTGTCTGTGATTAATACGTATGGATTGTCTAAAACAGCTTCCATTTTATCGTTATCTGTCACCATGTAGTGTGATAAGTAACCACGGTCAAATTGCATCCCTTCTACAACTTCAAGTTCAGTTGTGAAGCCGCGAGATTCTTCTAATGTAATAACACCTTCGTTACCAACGCGTTCCATTGCTTCAGCGATTAATTCGCCTACTTCTTCATCCGCTGCTGAAATTGCCGCAACTTGTGCAATTGCTTCTTTTGTTTCAACAGTTTTAGAAATTTGTTGTAGTTCTGTTACTGCAGTCGCAACAGCTTTGTCAATCCCTTTACGGATACCGACAGGATTTGCACCAGCAGTTACGTTTTTAAGACCTTCTGTAATCATTGCTTGTGCAAGTACAGTAGCTGTTGTTGTACCATCACCAGCGATTTCATTCGTTTTAGAAGCTACTTCAGATACAAGTATTGCAACCATGTCTTCATATGGATCTTCTAATTCGATTTCTTTTGCGATTGTTACACCATCATTTGTAATAAGTGGTGTGCCAAATGATTTTTGTAAAACAACGTTACGACCTTTTGGACCTAATGTCACTTTTACTGTATTCGCTAATTTATCAACACCTTGTAGCATTAAGCTACGTGCTTCTTCGCTGAATTTAATATCTTTTGCCATGTTTGAAAACCTCCTGAAATTTTTAAGTTAATAAAGTAAGATATGCAAGGATTATTCAATTACCGCTAAAATGTCTTCTTCTGAAAGGACTAAGTAAGCAGTATCGCCGTAAGTAACTTCTGTGCCTGCGTATTTTGCGAACACAACATCGTCGCCTTCTTTCACGTCGAAAGTAACGCCTGATCCAGTAGCTAATACTTTACCTTGTTGAGGTTTCTCCTTTGCAGAGTCTGGTAATACGATGCCGAATGCAGATTTTTCTTCTACTTCTACGACCTCAATAATAATACGTTTGCCTAATGGTTTTAACAAATGAAACAACCTCCTAATAAGATATCTTAATTTATTAGCACTCTTTAGTCTTGAGTGCTAACACAAGTATTATATTAATGAATTTCAACTGAACTTGCAAGTATTACGCATAAAAATTTTGAATTTAACATTCTTTCCTCTACAATAAGGAAGAACACTTACTGTAAAGGAAAGGATTCCTATTGTGAAAAATAAAAAAACAGCTTTCTATGTACTGATTACGTATATTGTCATGCAGCTAAGCGGCGCTGTTTTACTGCAACCGCTGTATACTTTCTATAAAGGACAACACCCTACATGGACGCACGATAAATTAGCACTTCATACGCAGGGCTGGTATATGTTTTTTAGTATGCTTTTAGCACTGATTGTATCGATTCTTTTCATTGCACGCGACAAACAATTTTTCGACAACTTTAAAGAAAAAATGCCACTCCCACAAGCCATTCTTTGGGGAATTATTGGTTTTGTTATGGTGCTTGCTGGCCAAATGATTGGTGGCATGATTGAGTCATTGCTCGGTATTAGCGGCAGCTCTGAAAATACAACATCCCTTCTCGGTATAACAGATGTTGTGCCAATCGCCATTTTGGCCATCGCACTCTTTGGTCCCATTTTAGAGGAGCTCGTATTTCGTCGTGTCATCTTCGGTTCGCTTTATCAAGGCACAAGCTTCTGGGTAGCAGCACTGATTAGTTCGTTATTCTTTGCGCTAATGCATTTTGATTTTGTGCATATTTTACTTTATGCGATTACTGGCTTCGTTATGGCATTTTTATATACCAAAACTGGTCGCATTATTACACCGATGATTGCGCATATTTTGTTAAATACCTTTGTAACATTTACTCAATAGAAAAAAGAAGGATTCGCATTGGCGAATCCTTCTTTTTTCTGTTTACCCTTTTAACATGCCATCAATCGATTCTTTTTCCATACCTAGCTCCGTCAACCGCTTACGCTCTGAACGCAAATATTGACCATACCCAAGTCGCGCAATCCATATACTAATCTCATATAAAATGCACAGTGGAATCGTAATCATTAAATGTGATACCACTTCCGGTGGTGCAATAATCGCGGCAATGACCAGTAATGAGAAATACGCATATTTCCTCACACTCGCCATCCACATCGGTGTTACAAGTCCAATACGCGCAACAAAGTGCATAATGACGGGTAGCTGGAATACAAAGCCAAACGGAATGGTAATCTTAAATAAAAACTGAAAATATTCATTGATGCCAATCGTTTGCTCCACATTCATATCCTGTGACCATTCCATCATGAATTTCATAATATACGGAAATAAAATCAGATAGGAAAATGCAACGCCAACGACAAACAGTACGATCACATATGGAATATAGCGCAGTGTCGCCTTTTGTTCATGCGCATACAACCCCGGACTTACATATGCCCACAACTGATACATAATAACTGGCATCGTCAGCACAAGTGCAATGACAAAATCCGCCTGAAAGAAAATCTTTAGCGGGTCCGTGACATTAAAGGCATGTAACTGCAAAGACTTTGCATGCTCACTATACTGTAAGTAATGAATAAGTGGCTTCGCAATAAAGAGGCCTATAATCACATTGATGACAAAGAAAACGGTTACTGTAATTAACCGTTTTCGAAGTTCATTTATATGCTGTTCAAGCGTTAGTTCATTATCTTCCATTGCAATAACTCCCTAACTATTTATGTTCAACTTTATTTTTCTCTTTTGTCTTATCATCATCGTCATCCACTAAACCTTTAGTGGCATTCTTGAATTCACGGAGCGTGGAGCCCATCGCTTTTCCAAGCTCAGGCAGCTTCTTCGGACCAAAAATAAGTAGAGCAACGACAGCAATGATTACAATGCTGCCAAAACTAACTCCTCCCATTACAGGCACCTCCTCATTAAGATGCCTATATTGTAACGCAATCATTCTCAATTAGCTATAGCGTTCTCAATAGACTATTGACTCATTTTCCTACATTACGCATAAAGTAGCTCAGCGTCTGTAATTCAATTGATAAATCGATTGTATGTACACGGAATGTATCCGGTACTTGTAGGCGCACAGGCGTGAAATTAAGAACACCCTTCACATCCATCGCAACAAGGCGGTCTGTCATCATTTGAGCAGAGCGTGCTGGTACTGTTAAAATCGGTAACTCAGCATGAAACTCTTCAAATTTTTCTTCCATAACATCTGGATGAAAAACGGGTACACCATTGACTAATTTCCCATCAAGTGGATAGTTCGTATCGAAGGCGACAACGATTTTCATATTCTGATTTTTTTGGAAGTTATATTTCAGTAGCGCATGCCCCAGATTCCCAATCCCGATAACAGCGACATTCATGCGCTCATTATCATCTAATACATCTCTAAAGAAAACGAGTAATTTTTGTACATCATAGCCATAGCCCTTACGACCAAGTGCGCCGAAATGTGAAAAATCTCGTCGAATCGTAGCAGAATCTATTTGCATCGCCTCACTTAACTCTTTTGAAGAAATGCGTTCTATTCCTGCTTCCGAAAAATTTTGAATGAAACGATAATAGAGAGGTAATCTTTTCGTCGTAGCCTGCGGAATTTTATAATTTTCTTTCAAAGCGGTTGTCCCCTCCTGGATTAACTTTAACTTCTTAACATTGCACCCCTGCCCACATTTCGATAAACTAAAATGAGAACTGAGGTGTACTTCATGATTGTATTACAAGTCAATCAATTATATAAATCTTATATTGCAGATGAAATTTTAAGTGGCGTGAAGCTCGAAGTACAGCATCGAGACCGCGTCGCACTTGTTGGCCGTAATGGTGCCGGCAAATCCACATTATTAAAAATTATCGCGGGGCAACTTTCGTATGACTCCGGCGATATTATTATGCCAAAAGATATCCATCTTGGCTATCTCGATCAACATGCGGGTCTTGATTCAGACCTAAGTGTATGGGATGAAATGATGACGATATTCGAGCCCCTAAAAGCGCTTGAAACAACGATGCGCTCACTCGAACAGCGTATGGCAGACCCAGACATTTATAACGATGCTGAACAATATGCCAAAATTATGGCTGATTACGATCAGCTTCAACATGATTTCAAAGCACGTGGTGGCTATCAATACGAAGCCGATACACGTGGGGTTCTTCATGGGATGCAGTTCCCTCGAGAAATGTTTGACCAGCCAATTAATTCATTGTCTGGTGGTCAGCGTACACGACTTGCCCTAGCGAAGCTACTACTTAGCAAGCCTGAGCTCCTTATTCTCGATGAACCGACCAACCACTTAGATATTGAAACACTAAGCTGGCTAGAGAATTATTTGAAGAACTACGATGGAGCCATCCTTATCGTATCACATGACCGTTACTTCTTGGACCAAGTTGTGTCAATTGTCTATGAAGTTTCTCGTCATCATGTCTCAAAATTCTCTGGGAACTATTCGGATTATCTAGACCAAAAAGCGAAAAACTATGAATTAGACGTTAAACGCTATGAAAAAGAACAATCGGAGAAGGCGAAACTTGAGCAATTTGTTGAAAAAAATATTGCTCGTGCATCCTCTACAAAAATGGCGCAAAGCCGTCGTAAAATGTTAGAGCGACGTGAATGGATGGATTCTCCGCTTGGCGATGAAAAGTCAGCCACGCTGACATTTGAAATCGAGCGTCAAAGTGGCAATGATGTATTATCGGTGGATAACCTCGCAATTGGCTATGATGACAAATTAATTTCAGAGAATATTCAGCTACGTGAATACCGCGAAGACCGTATTGCTCTTGTCGGCCCAAATGGTGTCGGTAAATCTACACTATTGAAAACGATTGTAGGCGACCAACCAAAGCTTGCTGGTGAAGTACGCTTTGGTACGAATGTTCAAATTGGCTACTACGACCAAGAGCTTGCAAAATTAACGAGCAATCGTACGGTTATTAAAGAAATTTGGGATGAATGGCCATTAATGAACGAAAAAGATGTGCGTTCTGTACTCGGCCGTTTCCTATTTTCAGGCGACGATGTTGAAAAAATTGTGAGTGACTTGTCTGGTGGCGAAAAAGCGCGTCTAGCACTTGCCAAATTGATGCTTGAGAAAAATAACTTCCTCGTACTCGATGAGCCAACCAACCACTTAGATTTAGATAGTAAAGAAGTGCTTGAAAATGCGTTGATCGATTACCAAGGCACACTGCTTTTCGTGTCACATGACCGTTACTTTATTAATCGTATCGCCACAAAAGTTGTTGAACTCTCACATGATGGGACATTCGAATATTTAGGTGACTATGATTATTATGTTGAGAAAAAACTGGAGCTCGAAGAAATTGCGCTTGAAAAAGCAGCTGAAGAGCAGGCAAAACACCCTACGCCAGTAAAAGAGAAAAAAGCGACAAACACATCAATTGATAAAGAAGCCAAGAAAAAAGAACGCAGCCTTCGTCGTAAAATCGAGACGTTAGAAGCTGATATGGCAACGTTTGATGCACAAATTGTTGAATATGAGCAGCAGCTTTGTGACCCAGATGTCTATTCAAATCATGAAAAAACGCTGACCATTCAATCGGCATTAGATGATGCCAAAGAACAAAAGGATACGCTTGAAATGGAATGGCTTGAATTAAACGAAGAGCTTGAAGCACTTTAATTCTTTAAAGAGAGGCTTGGACAAAACACGTCATTTTCCTTTTTTAGCGTTCGCAACGAAAAACCGGAACCGCGCTACAGCACGATTCCGGTTTTTCTTATGCTCATATAAACGGTTGTTTTTATACGTATGTCCCAGCCTCTTCTTTTTTACGGCAACCTCCTGATATAAATTTCGCTCTTATAAAAAAGGAGGCGTCCTATGCATAAAAATTGGTTAATGTCGTTGTTAGTCATTGTATTCATTTATCAACTTGGCTTTTTTGCGGTTCATTTACCATCATTTTTACACTATTTGTATTGGGGTTCTGCAAGTATTTTGGGTCTTGTCATAGGGTTCTACAGTTTAAAGAATTTCTATAAAAAGCTACCGGTTGCTGTACTCGGGACACTAATATTTTTAATAGGTGGCTTCACATCTTCCCTTCTTCTCTTAGAATTGGCTACATTAAACATGTAAGATGCAGGATTTTTCTGCATCTTTTTTAGTTATCCACAGGCTAGTTGATTCCTATTTTTCATTATACATATTTATGCAATTTATCCAAATCGCGTTATGCCGCGATTTATGGCATTAAAAAACAGCCCAACAAGTAAATTGTCAGACTGTTTCAAAAAGTTATCCACATGTGCATAACTTTATTTTCCTTTTTTAATCATTCCAAGAACGTAATTCCATGCCTGGACGACCATTTAAATCCCAACCGCTACGTTTGCCGGCTTTAAACATTTCTGTTCCTGCTGCGGCAATCATTGCGGCATTATCTGTACATAATTTAAGTGGTGGTACGAAGAACGGAATGCCCTCTTCATTGAAGATTTTCTCAAGTTCCGTACGTAAGCCTTTATTGGCTGATACGCCACCTGCTGCGATGACTTGCTTCACATTAAATTCACGTGCCGCACGCAATGTTTTCGTTGATAGCACTTCTACAACACTATCTTGGAAACCTTTTGCGATATGATATGGATTAATATCGCCACCGCGTTGTTTTGCGTTGTGTTGATAGTTAATAACGGCTGATTTTAAGCCACTAAAGCTGAAATCATACGAATTAGGCTCCAACCATACACGTGGAAACTCGATGGCTTCGTCACTTTCATGTGCCATTTGATCAATACGTGGACCACCTGGGTACGGGATGTCTAGCACGCGCGCTACTTTATCGTATGCTTCACCTGCTGCATCATCACGTGTTTCACCAATTACTTCAAATGAGCCATGCTCTTTCATTAAAACAAGTTCTGTATGCCCACCTGATACGACTAATGCAAGTAATGGAAACTCCATTGGTTGCATTAAGTTATTCGCATAAATATGCCCTGCAATATGATGTGTGCCGACAATCGGTAAATTATGTGCAAAAGCAAAAGCCTTCGCAGCATTAATACCGATTAAGAGCGCACCAACAAGCCCAGGACCTTCTGTAATACAAACTGCATCTAAATCCTTAGGCTCCATATTCGCTTGCTTTAACGCTTCCTCAAGAACGATTGTGACATTCTCTACATGATGACGTGATGCAATTTCTGGCACAACGCCGCCAAAACGTTTATGACTTTCAATTTGTGATGCCACGACGTTAGAAATGATTTCAGTCCCATTTTTCACGATAGACGCGGCCGTTTCATCACAGCTACTTTCAATACCTAATATATAAAGATCTTTTTCCATTATAAATTCACCCACATGACAAGAGCATCCTCTTGATTATCTGTATAGTATCCTTTACGAATACCACCTGCTTGGAATCCTAGTTTGCGATAAAGATTTTGTGCTACGTCATTTGTTACGCGCACCTCAAGGCTCATAACCACGCAGCCCTGCTCTTTTGCGATGCGCATGGCTTCGCGCATCAATTGCTCCCCAATTCCTTTGCCGCGACCTGCTGGCATAACGGCAACATTTGTAATCTGACTTTCATCAAGTACAATCCACATACCGCAAAAACCGATAATTTCATCGTCTTCAAGTGCGACTACATAGGTTGCTTGTGTATTTTTCGTCATTTCCATTTCAAATGACTCTAATGTCCATGGCGCTGGGAATACAGCTTCTTCAATATGGTGAACAGCTGCTGCATCCGCAAGCGTCATTAAACGATAGGTTACCACATTTGTTCACCTACTTATTTTTTTGTTCTTTAATCCAATTCGCCTCAGCTTCTGCTAAACGGCGATATTGTGGCACAAAATTATGCACCGCATCCCCTGTTAATTGAGGCATTTTTTCTGCTAAATAAATCAGTTGTGCAGCATCTGGTAAATCAATTGTATAAGGCGCACGAACTGCACGCTCGCCTAATGTTTCGACAATTACATCCCAGAAAGTATCCACATCATGCCCTACGAATAATACAGGTGCATTCAGTGAATCTAATTTTTCTATTAAGTCTGCGATTCTATAGTGATGGTCCTCAACAACATTTTCAAAGCCATTTGCTGCATCGAAAGCACCCGCGTATACATTTTGACGGCGTGCATCAATTAACGTACAAACAATGCCATTATACATTGCCGCATTTGCTGCTAGCATTTTTAAGCTTGAAACGCCTACTAAAGGCTTGTTCAGTGTCCATGCTAATGTTTTCGCAATCGTTACGCCAATACGAATACCTGTGTATGAGCCAGGCCCTTCGCTGACTGCCACCGCATCAATATCCTGTGCTGTTAACTTCACACGTGTTAATAAGCGCTCAATCGCAAGCATCGCACCACCTGAGTGATTTAACTTAATATTTGTTACTTCGTTTGCGAGCACTTGACCGTCTTTCACTAACGCTACGGCAAGCGGTGTATTTGCTGTATCAATACCTAACCAAATCATCTCATTAACTCCTCACACAACTGCTCATAACGTGTTCCAGTTGGGTTTAGTAAAAATCGTCTTGCGTCTGCATCAACACGTTCAATACGAATCGCAAGTCGTTCTGCCGGTAGGTCTGGTTCAATTAAATGCGCCCATTCTACAACCGACACTGCATCGCCGAAAAAGATTTCATCCCAGCCAAGATCCTCATCACTATCAGCTAGACGATAAACATCTAAATGATTGAGTGGAAGGCGTCCCTCATATTGTTTCATAATCGTAAATGTCGGGCTATTAACGATACGTTTTACTCCTAAACCTTTAGCAAGTGCTTGTGTAAACGTTGTTTTTCCTGCACCTAAGTCGCCTTCTAGTGTAATCGTATCTTGTGGTTGTAATAAATCAGCGAGCTTCATGGCAAGAGCTTGTGTCTCTTCTAAAGATTGTACAGTCCATTCAATCGTCATGTTTCTCGTCCTCTCCAAAAATGCATATCTATAGTGTAACGAATTCAAGTTAATTGTTCAAAGTGTATGAATTCAATTTCTAGGCAAAAAAAATAACACAGCGCCATTGCTGTGTTTACATAAATAAAAAATGGCGGTCCGGACGGGACTCGAACCCGCGACCTCCTGCGTGACAGGCAGGCATTCTAACCAGCTGAACTACCGGACCATTGGTTGCGGGGACAGGATTTGAACCTGCGACCTTCGGGTTATGAGCCCGACGAGCTACCACTGCTCCACCCCGCGATAATGAATATTAAATTAAAAATAAAAAAATGGAGGAGGTAGAGGGATTCGAACCCCCGCGCGGTTTGACCCGCCTGTTGGTTTTCAAGACCAATCCCTTCAGCCAGACTTGGGTATACCTCCAAAGGATTATGGCGGCCGAGGGGATCGAACCCCCGACCTCCCGGGTATGAACCGGACGCTCTAGCCAGCTGAGCTAGGCCGCCATAATAAATAATATAAAATTGGTGGAGCCTAGCGGGATCGAACCGCTGACCTCCTGCGTGCAAGGCAGGCGCTCTCCCAGCTGAGCTAAGGCCCCAAAACTTATTTTTAAAGTTCAAAATGGTGGGCCTAAGTGGACTCGAACCACCGACCTCACGCTTATCAGGCGTGCGCTCTAACCAGCTGAGCTATAGGCCCATTCAAATTTAGATTTAGTGAAATCCCATCATTAAATAGATGAACTTTCAAAACTGAACACAAAACGTCAAGCTTGAAGAGTGAAACTCTTCATTCCGAGTGTCTAGCTCCAAACACCTGCTCACATATCTACTTCAATCTCTCAGTCGAAATGCAAGCATTTCTATTCGAGCTTTCCAGTAGTCAGTTGAGCAAAGCGGTGTTTTCCGCTTTTCACAATATCCTTAGAAAGGAGGTGATCCAGCCGCACCTTCCGATACGGCTACCTTGTTACGACTTCACCCCAATCATCTGTCCCACCTTCGGCGGCTGGCTCCCAAAAGGGTTACCTCACCGACTTCGGGTGTTACAAACTCTCGTGGTGTGACGGGCGGTGTGTACAAGACCCGGGAACGTATTCACCGCAGCATGCTGATCTGCGATTACTAGCGATTCCTGCTTCATGTAGGCGAGTTGCAGCCTACAATCCGAACTGGGAACGGTTTTATGGGATTAGCTCCCCCTCGCGGGTTGGCAACCCTTTGTACCGTCCATTGTAGCACGTGTGTAGCCCAGGTCATAAGGGGCATGATGATTTGACGTCATCCCCACCTTCC
>ERZ808028.578-NODE-578-length-29248-cov-8.210346_pt1 | contig 29248 bp, 28 predicted proteins | sample MGYA00380184_ERZ808028 | MGnify/ENA primary metagenome ERZ808028 (study PRJEB31490, sample SAMN06133397) | mouse gut metagenome | isolation source: J8_1 | host: mice | place: China: Chengdu | collected 2015-05 ...
TGGAGGACATGGCCGCCCTCACCCTGGACCACAAGATCGACATATCCAGCCGGGCCCTGCTGCTGCTGTGCGCCGACAACGGGGTGGTGGACCAGGGGGTCACCCAGACCGACTACACCGTGACGGCGGCGGTGGCCCGCAACGCCGGGGCCAACCGCTCCTCAGTGTGCAAAATGGCCCAGGTGGCCCACTGCGACGTGATCCCGGTGGACATGGGCATGCGGGACCCGGGGACCATCCCCGGCGTGATGGACCGCCGGGTGGGCAACGGCACCCACGACATCACCGAGGGTCCCGCCATGAGCCGTGCCCAGGTGGAACAGGCCATCGTTACCGGCGCGTCGCTGGCGGCGGACCTGAAAGGCTATGGCCGCGGCCTCATCGCCACCGGGGAGATGGGCATCGGCAACACCACCACCAGCTCCGCCGTGGCCTGCGCGCTGCTGAACCGCCCCGTGGCGGAGATGACGGGCCGGGGGGCGGGGCTGTCGGACAAGGGGCTGGAGCGCAAGCTCTGGGCCATTGAGACGGCGCTGGAGCGCAGCCGGCCCAACCCCATGGACCCCCTGGACGTATTGAGCAAGGTGGGGGGCTTCGACATTGCCGGCATGTGCGGCGTCTACCTGGGCGGGGCGCTGTATCGGATCCCGGTGCTGATGGACGGGTTCATCAGTACGGTGGCCGCGCTGTGCGCCCTGCGGCTGTGCCCGGAGGCGGGCAAGGCCATGTTCGCCAGCCATGTGTCCGCCGAGCCCGCCGGACAGCTCGTTTTGGACGCCTTGGGCAAGCGGCCCCTCATCACCGCCGGGATGCGGCTGGGGGAGGGCACCGGGGCGGTGTGCGCCATCCCCATGCTGGACATGGCCCTGTCCCTGTACCAGGATGGCACCACCTTTGACGGCACGGGCATCCAGGCGTATACGCCCCAGGGGGGCTGAGGATGTTCACCCTGGTAATCGGCGGCGCAGCCAGCGGCAAGAGCGGGTACGCTGAAGGCTTAGTGCTCCTCTCCCCCCACCGCCCCCGGTATTACATCGCCACCATGGAGCCCTTCGGCGAGGAGGGGCGGCGGCGGGTGGAAAAGCACCGCCGCATGCGGGCGGACAAGGAATTTGAGACGGTGGAATGTTACCATACCCTGCCCTCTGTGCGTCTGCCCCAACGGGGGACGGTGCTGCTGGAGTGTATCGGCAACCTGGTGGCCAACGAGCTGTACAGCCCCGGCGGGGCCGGAAGCGTGGAGCGTGCCCTGTCCGCCATTGTGGGTGGGGTGGACGCCCTGCTGGACCAGTGCGCCGATTTAGTGGTGGTAAGCAACGAGGTGTTCACCGGCGGGGCGGACTACGCCGGTGGGACGATGGACTATCTGCGGCTGGTGGCCGGTGCGAACCGGGCGCTGGCCAAACGGGCGGACCGGGTGTGCGAGGTGGCATGCGGCCTGCCGCAGTATTATAAGGGGGAGCTGGGATGATCCTTGTGGAAACGGTGCTGGTGGCTTTCGCCATGTTCTCCGCCCTGCCCCTGCCCTGCCCCGAGTGGAATTCCAAAAATATGCGTTACGCCCTGTGCGCCTTCCCCCTCGTCGGGCTGGTGTGCGGCGGGCTGTGGTACGGCTGGGGGGCGCTGTGCGCCTGGCTCAGCGTCCCCCATCTCCTGCGGGGGGCGGGGTTCTGCCTGATCCCGGTGCTGGTCACCGGGGGCATCCACCTGGACGGCTACGCCGACACCTGCGACGCCCTGGCCAGCCACGCCTCCCCGGAGAAAAAGCAGGAGATCTTGAAGGACCCCCGGTGCGGGGCCTTCGCGGTGATTAAACTGTGCGCCTATTTCGCCGCCCACCTGGCCCTGTGCACCGCCCTCATCCCCACCCGGCAGGCCCTGTGGGCCATGGGGCTGGCCTTTGTGCTGGAGCGCTCCCTGTCCGGGCTGGCGGTGGCCCGATTCCCCCTGGCTCGGAACACCGGGCTGGCCCACACCTTCGCCTCCGGGGCCGACAAGCGCATGGCCAGCCGGGTTTTGATGCTGGAGTGCGCCCTTGCGGCCTCCGGGATGATTGCCCTGGGGGGCGTCACCGGCGGGGTGATGGCGGTCACGGCGCTGGTGGTGTTCTGGCGGTACCGCGTCACGGCGGACAGGCAGTTCGGCGGGCTGTCCGGGGATCTGGCCGGGTGGTTTCTCCAGCGGTGCCAGCTGTGGATGCTGGGGGCGCTGGTGTTCAGCCAGCTTTTGGAGGAGAAATTTTTATGATTTTCATCACAGGGCCGCTGTACAGCGGCAAAAAGGAGTACGCCTGCTCCCTGCTGAACTGCGGCGCGGAGGAGCTGGAGCGACGCGCCCTCTGGGATGTCCAGGACCGGGCGGCGGGCTGTGACGACCTGGCCGCCCTGGCGGAGGAGCTGGCCCAATACGAGGTGGTCATCGCCACCGAGGTGGGCGGCGGCGTGGTGCCCATCGACGCTGGGGAGCGGGCCGCACGGGAGGCGGCGGGGCGGCTGAGCTGCCTGCTGGCCCAAAAAGCGGAGCGGGTGGTCCGGGTGTTCTGCGGCCTGCCCATAGCGCTGAAATGAGGGTCTGCCTCCTGCGCCACGGGGAGACAGCCTGGAACGCCCAGGGCCGCTACCTGGGCCGCACCGACCTGCCCCTCACCCCGGCGGGGCGGGCGGCGCTGGGTCCGGCGGGCTTTACCCCGGCGCTTGTGTACGTCTCCCCCCTGCGCCGGACGGCGGAGACGGCGGAAATTCTGTTCCCCGGCGCGGAGCAGTCGGCCATCCCCGATTTCCGGGAGATGGATTTCGGCGTCTTCGAGGGCCGGAGCTGGCGGGACATGGAGGACTTTGCCCCCTACCGGGAATGGGTGGACAGCGGCTGCCGGAGCCCCGTCCCCGGCGGGGAGTCCATGGAGCAGTTCTGCCAGCGCACCTGCGCCGCCTTTGAGGCGCTGATGGACCGGGCGGCGGAGGCGGGAGAACCGCTCCTGGCCATCGTGGCCCACGGCGGCACCCAGATGGCGGTGCTGGAGCGGTTCGCCCTGCCCCGGCGGGACTACTTTTCCTGGCGGGGCCCTCTGGGAGGCGGCTTTGTGCTGGACGGCTCCCGCTGGCGGGAGGAGCGCCGTTTGACCCTTTTGGACACAGTTGGAGATTGGAGAGGCGAGAGAGAATGAAGATAAACCCTGCCGTCCCCTGCGGCTTTGTATTGGACCTGCTGCTGGCCGACCCGGCCTGGATGCCCCACCCCGTGGTGTACATGGGAAAGGCCATTTCGGCCCTGGAGGGCTTCCTCCGGCCCCGCCTGCCCCAGACCCCCCAAGGGGAGCTGCTGGGCGGCGCCATCCTGGCGGCGGCCCTTCCGGCGGGAACCTTCGCCGCCGCCTCCGGGGCCCGCGCACTGGCGAATAAGCTGAACCCAAAGCTGGGCCTTGCCCTGGAAACGGTGTGGTGCTGGCAGGCCCTGGCCCTGCGGGGGCTGTCCCAGGAGAGCGCCGCCGTCCAGCGGGAGCTGGAGCGGGGCGGCCTGCCCGCAGCCCGGAAGGCCGTAGGCCGCATTGTGGGCCGGGACACCGAGTGCCTGACAGCGGAGGGGGTGACCAAGGCGGCGGTGGAGACGGTGGCGGAGAACTTCTCCGACGGGGTGGCCGCCCCCCTGTTCTACATGCTGCTGGGCGGCGCGCCCCTGGCCCTGGCCTACAAGGCGGTGAACACCATGGACAGCATGGTGGGGTACAAAAACGACCGCTATCTATACTTTGGCCGCGCGGCGGCCAAGCTGGACGACCTGGCCAACCTGGTCCCCGCCCGTCTGGCGGCGCTGTGCTGGGTGGGGGCGGCTTACCTCACCGGGCAGGACGGCAGAAACGCCTGGAACATCTGGCGGCGGGACCGCCGGAACCACGCCAGCCCCAACTCCGCCCAGACGGAGTCCGCCTGTGCCGGAGCCCTGGGGGTCCAGCTGGCGGGGCCCGCCTCCTACTTTGGAAAAACGGTGGACAAGCCCACCATCGGCGATCCAAAGCGGGCGGTGGAGCCGGCGGACATCGGCAGGGCCAACAGGATGCTGTACGGGGCGGCGGGGCTGGCCCTGGGAGCCGGGCTGCTGGCCGGAGCGCTGGCCAGGGGCGGGAGGCGGAGAGGGTGACCATGGAACAGACATTGACCCACGGCGGCGACTGGGCGGGCTATGAGGCCCAGTACGGGGCCGCGCCCCTGGACTTTTCCGCCAACATCAGCCCCTTGGGGCTGCCCCCGGCGGTGCGGGAAGCCGCCGTCCGTTCGCTGGACCAGGCGGCCAGCTACCCCGACCCCCTGTGCCGGACCCTGTCGGGGGCCGTCGCCCAGGCGGAGGGGGTGGACCCGGACTGGTGCCTGTGCGGCAACGGGGCGGCGGACCTCATCTACCGCGCCGCGCTGGCCAGACGGCCCACCCGGGCCCTGGTCACCGCCCCCGCCTTCTCTGAGTACGAGGCGGCGCTGGAGCTGGTCCGATGCCGGACGGACCGCTTTGCGCTCAGGGAAGAGGATGACTTCGGGCTGGACCAGGGCTTTGTGGAGGCCGTCGGCCCGGAGACGGACATGGTTTTCCTGTGCCAGCCCAACAACCCCACCGGGCGCGCCGTCCCCCGCCCCCTGCTGGAGCGGGTGCTGGAGCGGTGCAGGGCCGTGGGCGCTCTGCTGGTGGTGGACGAGTGCTTCTGTGATTTTCTGGACGACCCCGGCGGGTTTACCATGACGGGGCTGCTGGGGGCGTATGGAAACCTGCTTGTTTTGAAGGCGTTCACCAAGCTGTACGCCATGGCGGGGCTGCGGCTGGGGTACTGCCTGTGCTCGGACCGGGCCCTGCTGGAGGCCATGAGGGAGGCAGGCCAGCCCTGGGCGGTGTCCGGCCCCGCCCAGGCGGCGGGCGCCGCCGCCCTGGGGGAAACGGAGTATGTCCGGGACCTGCGGGCGCTCATTGGCCGGGAGCGGCCCCGGCTGGCGGCGGAGCTGTCCCGGCTGGGCTTCCGGGTGATCCCGGGGGAGGCCAACTATTTGCTGTTCCGCTCCCATACGCCGCTGATTCAGCCCCTGCGGGAGCGGGGCATCCTGCTGCGGGACTGCGGGAACTACTACGGTCTGGAGGCGGGCTGGTACCGGGCGGCGGTGCGGACAGCGGAGGAAAATGACCGCCTCACCGCCGCGCTGGAGGAAATTTTGAAGGAGGGAGCGCCATGAGCCGCGCCAAATGCATCATGGTCCAGGGCACCATGTCGGGGGCGGGCAAGAGCCTGCTGTGCGCCGCCCTGTGCCGGATCTTCGCCCAGGACGGACACCGGGTGGCCCCGTTCAAGAGCCAGAACATGGCGCTGAACAGCTACGTCACCCGGGACGGCCTGGAGATGGGCCGGGCCCAGGTGGTCCAGGCCCAGGCGGCCTGGGCGGAGCCCGACGTGCGGATGAACCCGGTGCTGCTCAAGCCCAGCAGCGACACGGGAAGCCAGGTCATTGTCATGGGGGAGGTCCGGGGGCATATGTCCGCTGCGGAGTATTTCCGCTACAAAAAGCAGCTCTTTCCCGAGGTGCTGGCGGCCTATGACAGCCTGGCCGCCGAAAACGATATCATCGTCATCGAGGGGGCGGGCAGTCCGGCGGAGATCAACCTGCGGGAGGACGATATCGTCAACATGGGGCTGGCCCTGCGGCTGAACGCCCCGGTGCTGCTGGCGGGGGATATCGACCGGGGCGGCGTGTTCGCCCAGCTCTACGGCACGGCGGCCCTCCTCCAGCCCCAGGAGCAGGAGCGGATCGCCGGACTCATCATCAACAAATTCCGGGGGGACCTGGAGATTCTGCGCCCCGGCCTGTCCATGCTGGAGGAAAAGACGGGCAAGCCGGTGCTGGGCGTGGTGCCCTACCTGAGGGTGGACGTGGACGACGAGGACTCCCTTGCCCCCTGCCTGACCCGGGAGGAGGTCCACAAGCCTTTGGACGCGGCGGTGGTCCGGCTGCCCCGCATCTCCAACTTCACCGACTTCACCCCCCTGGAGGAGCACCCCCAGATCGGGGTGCGCTACGTGGACGACCCCCAGAAGCTGGGCAGCCCGGATATCGTCATCCTCCCCGGCACCAAAAGCACCGTGGGCGATCTGCTGTGGCTGCGGCAGAACGGTCTGGAGGCCGCAATTCAAAAGCTGGCCGGGTCCGGCACCCCGGTTTTGGGGGTGTGCGGCGGCTATCAAATGCTGGGCCAGATGATCCACGATCGGTCGGGGGTGGAGTACGGCAAGCCCGGCAGCGTGCGGGGGATGGGCCTGCTGCCCATTGAGACCACCTTCCTGTCCGAGAAGTCCCGGACCAGGGTGGAGGCAAAAGTGCTGGCCGGTCCGCTGGCGGGGGCCCGGCTGGACGGGTACGAGATTCACATGGGGACCACCCAGGTGGGCGGGGAGCCCTTCTGCGTGCTGGAGAGCGGACAGACGGACGGCTGTGCCCAGGGCAGCGTGTGGGGGACCTACCTCCACGGGCTGTTCGACAGCGGGGAGCTGACCCAGAAGCTGGCCGCCCTGCTGTGCGGGCGCAAGGGCCTGGAGCCGGACACCGCCCAGGCGGTGTCCCACGCCGCCTACCAGCAGACCCAGCTGGACCTGCTGGCCCAGGGTGTCCGGGAGGCCCTGGATATGGAACAAATTTATCGGGTGATGGAGGGATCGTGAATGGATGTGACCTATAGGACCCCGGCGGGCATTGAGGCGGAGAGCATGCGGATCATCGGGGAGGAGCTGGCGGGGCTGGGGCTGGCCATCCCGGCGGAGCGGGAGGCGGTGGTGAAACGGGTCATCCACACCACGGCGGACTTCGACTATGCGGTCAACCTGCGCTTCACGGAGGGCGCGGTACAGCGGGCCGTGGCGGCGTTCCAGGCCGGGGCCTCCGTTGTGACGGACACCAACATGGCCAAGGCCGGGGTGAGCAAGGCGGCGCTGGCCAAGCTGGGGGGGCAGGTCCACTGCTTCATGGCCGACCCGGAGGTGGCCGCCGCCGCCAAGGCCCGGGGGGACACCCGGGCGGTGGTGTGCATGGAGAAGGCCGCCCGGGAGCATCCCGGCGCGGTGCTGGCGGTGGGCAACGCCCCCACCGCCCTGCTGAAGCTCTGCGAGCTGATGGAGGTGGGCCTGCGCCCCGCCCTGGTGGTGGGCGCGCCGGTGGGCTTCGTCAACGTGGTGGAGAGCAAGGAGCGGATCTTTGAGGTCTGCGAACGGTACGCCGTGCCCTGCGTCGCCGCCATGGGCCGCAAGGGGGGGAGCAACGTGGCCGCCGCCATCTGCAACGCCCTGCTGTACACGGCCCTGGACGCGGTGGACCCGGCCCTGCGGGGAGAGAAGCTCACATGACGGGGCTGGTCCACCTCTACTGGGGGGAGGGCAAGGGCAAGACCACTGCCGCCATGGGGCTGGCCCTGCGCTCACTGGGCGCGGGGCGGAAGGTGGTGGTCGTCCAGTTTCTGAAGGGGGGCCCCAGCGGGGAGATTCCCCTTCTGGAGCAGCTGGGAGTCCGGGTGTTCCGGGGAAAGGCGGGGCAGAAATTCACCTTTCAGATGAGCGAGGCGGAAAAGGCGGAGACGAAAGCCCTCCAGACGGAGAACCTGCGCCGGGCCCTGGCGCTGGAGTCGGACCTGCTGGTGCTGGACGAGGCCTGCGCCGCATGGCAGAAGGACCTGGCGGACCGGGACCTGCTGAAGCAGGCGGTGCTGGACCGGCCCCAGGGCCGGGAGGTGGTCCTCACCGGCCGGAATCCCCCGGATTGGATGGAGGAGGCGGCGGACTATGTCACTGAGATGAAATGCTGCCGCCACCCCTTTGAACAGGGCATACCCGCCCGGGAGGGCGTGGAGTTTTGACGAAAGAAGTCCCCGAAGCCAAGCTCCGGGGACTTCTTTCGTCTGTATCAATAAGGATTTACGCGCCAAAAAACTCGGCGATGACCTGAGAGCAGTTGAGCACAAGCGCGTTGTCCGCGTCGGTCAAAGTGGTAAGGGTGGGCATGTCCATGCCCTTCCATGCGGCGAACCGTGTGAGGATGGTCCGCGCGGCGGACACGGTCACCGGGTCATCGGGCTTGAACTCGCCGCTGCCATTGCCGGACACCAGATTGTTGGCCTGGGCCCAGCCAACGGCGGAGGCGTACTGGTGGTGGGCGGGCACGTCGGTAAAGGTGGGGACCGCAGCCTCAGGCCGGTCCTCGCGCTGCCAGAGACAGTCCACAAATTGAGCCCGGGTCATTATTCCGGACAGGGGAGTCTCAATCTCTTCCAGCTCTATTTCGCCGGGGTTTTCGTCCGGAGTGCTGCTGGGGTCGTCCGTGGTGGCGCCGCCGGGGACTTCGGGCTGCTCAGGCTGGCTGGGGTCGGCTTCCTCATAACCGAATTTCAGACCGATCGCCTCGGTGACTTTCCCGTCCGCCGCGGGCTCATATTTTTCGTTTGCCTTTGATTCGCGGCTTTCGGCGGTATCGATGGTCCATTCCCGGTCTCCCAGGTTGAGGGTGCCGCCGAGGTCATACCCAGCGTCAAAGAGTGAAAAGATGTCGTCGCCAGCTTCGTCAGCGGTGTTTCCGAAAATGCGGCTGTCATCATTCATGTCGATTGGTCCATAGCCATTCAGTACACCGCCGCCCCGTACTGCTTCATTGCCGCTGATTGAGGCGTTGTCATTCATAATGAATTTGCCGCCATTTGCAAAAACGCCTCCGCCGTCCAGCGCCGCAGTGTTCCCGCTGACAGAAGCGTTATCGTTCATGATGAACGTACCGTCGTTACGCACTCCGCCGCCATTCTGCTCCGACGTATTTCCACTGACCGATGCGTTGTCCCCCATGGTTGTGGTGCCCTTCCAGCTGGTGTAAATTCCGCCGCCGGAATCTTTGCTGGTGTTTCCGGTGACGGCGGCGTTGTCTTTCATTGTAAATGTGCCGTTGTAATTATATACGCCGTTGCCTGTGTTGCCGGTGATTTTGGCGTCGCCGCTCATGGTAAATACCGTAACGTTACCTTTGCTCCCGTTCCCGCCGTAAACATACACGCCGCCGCCGGAGTCATTTTTGTTCCATGTGTTGTCTGCCGTATTTCCTGTGATGACGCCGCCCTTCATCTCAAAGGTGCCTTCGGTGTCAACATAGACGCCGCCGCCGTTACCGGCCGTATTTCCGCTGATGGCGCCGCCCTCCATAATGAGGGTGCCGCCCATATCGTTTTGACTGCCATACGCCCATCCGCTGATGTATACACCGCCGCCATGGGCCACGTTTGTTCTATGACTGCCCATGCCGCCTGTGATGGTGCCGGTTTGTTTCTCACTGTTATCTTGAAGGGTTAAAGTGGCACCGGCATTTACAATAAGGACAGAATCATAGCCATAAACCCCGCTGGATTTGTTGGAACCGTCAACAGTATATCCGTTCAAATCTAAGATAACATTTTTATTTTTTAAGATGTCAATGCCTCTTTTTTTGTCCGCATCTGTCCGTGTGACGTCCTCGTGGAGCTTGACGCAGACCTCCCCGGTCTCATCGTTTTTGGATGCCTGGATCCGGTATTCGGTATTAGTCTCGTCTGTGTAATAAGAGGTGCCGTTTGTCACGGCGTCCTGGAGTTCTGTGAATGTGGCCGCGAAAGCCGGGGTGAGGGTAAAGCCCGCGCCCAACGCCAGGGACAGAAATGCAGCGGCCCCTTTTTTTACAATTGCTTTGATCCGTTTCATTTCGTACATCTCCTTTCCCAAAAAGATTTTTGATACGTGCGACCGCACGTATCAAAGACCCCTAGGGGTCTTTGATATCTATTATACATCAAAAAGGCAGGAAAACAACAGAAAATTGAAAAATTAAATCAAAATTTCGTAAATTTTGACCTGAAACGGTGTTCAAAATTGCTGATGCCGCGTCCACCCCTTTTGGAGACGGACGCGGCAAAGAAAATTCGGGCATTTTCTGCGATTGATTAAAATTGTTATGAAATGGATTCGCGTATGGTTAAAACGTCCAGGTCCACCGCGTAGGGCTCGCCGCGGTCCAGGGGGTAGGCCATGCCGCCGAATACCACCGCCTCCAGCTGGGACAGGTCCTGGACGGAATCGAAGCTGAAGCTCATGGTGTAGTCATACGGTTCGCCCACAGCGCCGTGGCCGGACCCGTGGCCCACCTCGCCTTTCAGGGCCTCCACCTCGCTGACCGTGCCGTCCTCCCACAGGAACCACAGCGCGGGGAAAAGCTCGATATTTTCGGTGGTGTACTCCGCCTCAATGGTTAGAGGGGACAGGGTGAGCCGTTTCAGTATCACCGGCCCCGTCAGGTCGGGATAGGTCCAGCCGCCGTTCCCCTGGCCCTCGGCGCCGATGGTCAGCTTCAGGTCGGCCACGGGCCGGTAGGAGAAGCGCAGCCATTTGCCCTTGGCCATCAGGTTGAGCCGGACGGCGGCGCTGGAACCCCAGCCCCGTTCGGTGCACACATCCACGTAATAGGTGCGTTTCTCTGGGTCCACCTCGCCGTCTGTGCTGAGGCTACCGTGGGAGCGAAAGGAGAACAGCTCGTAGAAGTTCTCGCTCATCTGGGTTTTCAAGTCCTCCCACGCCTGGTCGCTGTGGGCCTGGATGGTCAGGGTGTAGAAGAGGGTGCTCTTGTCCGCTGCGGTGCTGGTGACGGTGAGGGTGTAGTTGTCGTCGCGCACCGACACGGGCTGGAAGTCCATCAGATCCTCCCAGGGGGCGGCGTCCCCCCGGAAAAAAGCGCTGAGCACATTGTACGTCGGCGGGGCCAGCAGGATCTCCGTCACGGCGGCGGCCCCGGTGAGGAGCACCAGGGCGGCGGCGCACAGGGCGGCCAGCTTCAGCGCCCGCCAGGGGTGGGCGGCGCGGGGTTTTTTGTCCAGGGCGGCGTCCACCCGGCGGCGGACCCCCCAGGGGTTGGGCTGGGGACAGGGTCCGCCCTCCGGCGACACCTGGTCCCACAGGGTTTGCAGACGGCTTTTCACGGCGTCTCCACTCCTTTCAGCACGGCCCGCAGGGCTTTCCGGCCCCGAAACAGCCGCTGTTTGGCGGCGGTCTGGCTCAGGCAAAGCTCCGCCGCGATGGTTTTCAGCTTGTCCCCTTCATAGTAGTAGCGCACAAACAGGGTGCGGTCCGGCTCCTCCAGAGCGTTCACCGCCGCCCACAGCCGGGCTGACTGTTCCCTGCGCTGGGCCAATTCCTCCGGACCGGGGGAGAGGTCCGGGGCGTCCTCCGGGATAGGGACGCCTGGGCGGAAAGAGCGCAGCCAGTCCACGGCCTTATTCCGGGCCACTGCCGCCAGCCAGGGTCGGATGCCCCGGTCCGGGTCCAGTTCCCCGGCGTGGGTCCACAGGGCCACGAACACGTCGGCGCACAGTTCCTCCACGTCCTCCCGGCAGGCCTGCCCCGCCAGGGCGCGGAGAATCACCGCGCTGACGTAAGGGGTAAATCGGTCTATCGCCTGGTCCAGGGCGCTTCTGCTGCCTCTGTTCAGTTTTTTCACCAGCGTGCACTCGTTCATGGGGACCTCCGAAACGTTCTGTACAGTCAGTTCTATTTGTATATACGGAGGGAAGGGGGAAACGGTTACGGGAAAACGAAAATTTTTCGGCCCTCTCCCGCCGGGAGAGGGCCGAAGCCTATTTCACGCCCAAGTCCTCCACCGCTCCCCGGAGGGTCCTCCACCGTTTCAGCAGGGCGGCGTATCGGGCCAGCCCCTGGTCGGTGACGTGATAGTATTTTCGGGCGGGGCCCTCCGAGGTCTCTCCCAGGTACTGTTCCGAGCACCCCTCCCGACACAGTCCTCGGAGCAGGGCATAGACGGCGCTCTCCTGGGTGTCGGGGAAGGTATCGTGAAGCCGCCGGAGCAGTTCGTAGCCGTACTGGTCCTCCTGGCTGAGCAGGTGGAGCAGGCACAGCTCGATGAGGTCCTTTTTCAGCATAGGGCTACCCCCGCGCCCACAAATCCCACGGCGAATGTGGCGGCGTATTTGACCAGCTCGGTCCGATACCAGGCTGTGGTGATGTCAATGATGGGGTCCATACAGGTAAACAGGGCCAACATCTCCAAAGGCACCAGCATAGCGGCAATTGCCAGGATATACACCGCCGCCCACCGGCGGTCCTGGGTTCGGGCCCGGACCAGGGAGAAGGCGCCCATCAACGCCATAAGGGCGCTGCTGTAAGTCAGGACGGCGTTAAGTATATGGACGGAAAGAGACAGCATCCGGTCCGGGCCGATGAGGGAGGGGACCTGGCCCAAGGCCTCAGAAAAACCCACAGGGTCGCGCATGGCCAGCCAGCCGGCCAGCATGAGCGCACCGGTCCAGGCCGCCAGCACCGCCAACAGGATGGGGATAGCTTTGGGGAGCTTTTCGCTTTTGTAACCCTGCCAGCGGAACCAGGCCAGAGCCAGGACCACGCCCAGGACAGCGGCCAGGGGGCCAAAGTGGTTGTAGCGCCAGGAGTCAAAGTACAGCCTCCAAAACGGGTATCCTATGGCCGTGGGGCTGAAGCCCAGGGTCAGAATACAGGCGGCCATGAGGGCAAACGCCGCCAGCCAGATGCGGTACTGCTTTGTCTGGGCCAGGGGCTCGATTACCTCCCGGGGTCTGCCCAGCTCCCGGGACAGCTCCTCGTCCGCCACGATGTCCCGGTAGTCGGCCACCACGTCCTCCGCCTCCTGGCGGGGAAGCATCCAGCGGGCCCAGCGCTCCAGCCGGACCATGTAGTCTTTTTTCATGGAGAGTCTCCTTCTTTCTGTATTGTTATTTTGTCTATTGATAAAAATATAGTAATTGATAAGATAATGTTACAACAATTTGGGGGGATTGTCAATAGGAAATCCATAAAATTCTCGACACAGGAAAAACAGACGTGTATAATACAGATAAGCTGGACCGACAAGGCCCGGCTATACTTTTTAGGAGGAATCATTATGGCGAAGATCATGATCAGCCCCAGTAAATATGTGCAGGGCCCCGGCGAGATGGGAAAGCTGGGCGGCTATGCCCAGAATTACGGTTCCAAGGCCCTTATCCTGATCTCGAACTCCGGCTATAAGCGCATCCAGACGGTGCTGGACGCCGGGTTTGAAGGCTCCGCCTGTACCCCCGTTTACGATTTTTTCCAAGGCGAATGCAGCAAGAATGAGATCAGCCGTCTCCAAGCCGTGATGGATGCCCAGGGCTGCGACCTGGTCATCGGCATCGGCGGAGGCAAGACGCTGGACACTGCCAAAGCGGTGGCGTTTTATAAAAAGACTCCTGTCCTCATCTGCCCCACAATCGCATCCACCGACGCGCCCTGTTCCGCGCTGTCCGTCATTTACACCGATGCGGGCGTGTTTGAAGAGTACCTGTTTCTCCCCGCCAACCCCAACATGGTATTGATGGACACTGATATTATTACCAAATCCCCGGTTCGCCTCACTGTGTCCGGCATGGGCGACGCCTTGGCCACGTACTTTGAGGCCCGGGCATGCCAGCTCAGCGGCGCGGCCAACTGCGCGGGGGGGCAGGTCACCGGAGCCGCCATGGCTCTGGCTAAGCTGTGCCTGGACACGCTGATGGACGAGGGCCTCAAAGCCAAGCTGGCCCTGGAGGCCGGGGCCTGCACTCCCGCTGTGGAGAAGGTCATCGAGGCCAACACCCTGCTCAGCGGCCTGGGCTTTGAGAGCGGCGGCTTGGCCGGGGCCCACGCCATTCACAACGGCTTGACGGTGCTGGAGGAGTGCCACCATATGTATCACGGCGAGAAGGTGGCCTTCGGCACCATTACCCAGTTGGTGCTGGAGAACGTGGCCTTGGAGGAGCTGGAGGAGACCATTCAGTTCTGCATCGCCCTAGGTTTGCCCGTCACGCTGGGCGAGCTGGGCGTCAAGGAGGCCACGCCGGAGAAGGTGATGGCGGTGGCTGAGGCCGCCTGCGCCCCCACCGATACCCTTCACAATATGCCCTTCCCCGTAACCCCGCAGTCTGTGGCCGCCGCCATTCTGGCCGCCGACCGGTACGGGCGTTTTTACCTTGATGAGTAAGGCTGGGAAGTCAAAGCGGGAGAAATTTGGTAAAAAAGCGGATTGACAATGGTGCGGAAATAAGGTATATATGGAGCGTACAAAGGGAGTAGCCAGCACGGTCCCGTCCGTGTTTACCGCGCCGTCAATACGGTCTCACGACTCGGTTCGGTGATGAAATGGCGAGACTTTGCTGTCAACCTGACGGCAAAGTCTCGCTTTTTTATATATACGACTCCGCAATGTGCCCTCTCCAGCCTGACCAAATTTGAATGAAAAGGGGATCTGAATGACCATTGCGCAAATTTCGCTGTTCCTCGTCCGGCTGCTGGCCGGAACCGGGGTATTCCTGGTGGGTGTGCATCTGCTCACCGCCAACATCGAACAGCTGGCCACCGGAAAGCTCAAAGAGCTGTTTGGACGCACCGCCGACAAAAGACTGGTAAACGTTGGAATTGGCGCGGCCGCCACCGCGCTTATCCAGAGTTCCGGAGTGACCACGGTTCTCATTGTGGGCTTTGTCAACGTGGGGGCGATGAGCCTTTATCAGGCGGCGGCCATGATTATGGGCGCCAACATCGGGACCACGGTCACTGCCCAGATCGCCGCCCTCAGCGCTTTCCCCATCACAACTTATATCCAGGTCCTGGTGTTCGGGGGCATCATGGTATCTATGATAAGCAAACGGGATGGGATGAAAAAGACCGGCCTCATTTTGGCCGGACTGGGGCTTATTTTCATAGGTTTGGCCCTCATGTCGGACGCGATGAAAGCTCACCGGGAGGCCATCCAGGATCTTTTTGAGGTGGTTACCAATCCCTTCCTGCTGCTGCTGACCGGCGTGTTCCTGACGGCGCTGGTTCAGTCCAGCTCAGCCACCACCTCCGTCATCATTGCCATGTCGGTGGCCGGACTCACCATTGGTTCCGGCGGCAATGAGGTGCTGTATATCATCTTGGGCACCAATATCGGTTCCTGCGTCACCGCCCTGATGTCCTCGGCTACGGCCGGGGCCAGCGCCCGGCGGGCAGGACTGATTCATCTGATGTTCAATACGCTGGGTTCCATGCTGTTTTTCGCGGTGCTGCTGTGCTGGCCGGGATTTATGGAAACCACGTTCCGCCGGTGGTTCCCCGCGCCCGCCACGCAGGTCGCCATGTTCCACACGTTTTTCAATGTCGCATGTACGGTGTTCTTTCTGCCTTTCTGCGGTTGGTTTGTCAAGGTGTCCGAGAGGCTTATCTGTGAAAAGAAGGCGGAAGAGCCTGAAACCTATCTGGATGAGCGCATGCTGTCTTCCGCGTCCCTGGCTATCTCTCAGCTGGAGAAAGAACTGATCCGGCTGTCCGATACGGCTATGGAAGCATTCCGCACCGGGTACTGTGCGTTTGAGAGGAAGGACAGGGAACTTATTGAGCCCACGCACCGGCTGATCGACCAGGCGGGAGGCATTTCTCAATCCATGGTGAACTATCTTATTCGTCTGTCGGCGCAGAGCAAGCTGGCGGATGAACGGCTTATCTCCAACCTCCACAGCAATTTAGGAGATATTATGCGTATCGCCGAAATCGCGGACAATTTCACCAAATACGCACAGAAATCCATCGACCAGGGGCTGGATTTTTCCGGCAGCGTCAGGGAGGAGCTGGGCACTATGGTGGAGAGGGTGGAGGAGCTGTACACCCTTACCAGGCAGGCGGTGCTGGAGCGGGACCCCGGCCTGCTGCCCCGGATTGGCCGGGTGGAGGACGAGGTGGACGGCCTGCGGAAAAAACTCATTGACAGCCACATCCAACGGCTGAATTTGGGAGAGTGCAGAGCGGAATCCAGCGGAGTGTTCATCAACCTGGTGTCCAATCTGGAGCGTTTGGGGGACCATCTTACCTACATCGCTGATACGGTACGGGAGTGAGAGAGGTCTGATTTTGTACGAGAAAAATGAGAAATAAAATTGATGGTTGACGAAAGCTGATTTTTGCGGTCTAAGGCTCGTTTGAAAATTGTTAACATACCCAAACAGGGGCTCTTTTTCCGCCATACTTTGCCAATTTTCCTTGAAATACACCAAGTATTCCTGCGTCAAATTGGCTGCGTCCAGAAAAAAATCTCTCACCGTTGGGCATATTTCCAATTTCCAGACAGCGCCTAATGAGAAATAAAGAAATGTGGAAAGGAAGATTCCCATGAAATACGACTTTACTTCTATTATCGACCGCCGGGGAAAGGACGCCATCGCATTGGATGGCCTGGGTTCGGATTCTGCGCCGCAGTTGCCGAAAGAGGGCTTTGACGCCATCCCAATGTGGGTGGCGGACATGAATTTTCCCACTGTTCCCACCGTGCAGAAAGCTATCATCGAGCGGGCGAAGCATCCCGCCTTCGGATATTTCGCCCCGACGGAGGAATATTATCAAGCCATCATCCGCTGGCAGGAAGAGCGCAACGGCGTCGCAGGGTTGACAAAAGAGCATATCGGTTATGAAAACGGCGTTTTGGGCGGAGTCGTGAGCGCCCTGAATGTGTTGTGCTCCCGGGGAGACAGCGTACTGCTCCATTCGCCCACCTATATCGGCTTTACCAGGGCTTTGAGCAGCAATGGTTACCACATCGTCCACAGCCCTTTGGTGAAAGACGAAGAAGGCGTATACCGTATGGATTTTGACGATATGGAGCGGAAGATTGTGGAAAACAAGGTGCACGCCGCCGTGTTCTGCTCCCCGCACAATCCCTGCGGCCGAGTGTGGGAACGCTGGGAATTGGAGCGGGCCATGGAACTGTTTCAAAAGCATGATGTGATGGTGGTGTCCGACGAGATATGGTCGGACATTATCCTGGCCGGACACAAGCATATCCCCACACAAAGCGTCAGCGAAGATGCGCGGGAGCGCACCGCGGCGGTGTATGCCCCCTCCAAGACCTTCAATCTGGCGGGGCTGGTGGGCAGCTATCATATCATTTATAATAAGACCTTGCGGGAACGGGTGGAGAAGGAGTCCTCGCTGTGCCATTATAATGAGATGAATGTGCTGTCTATGCATGCGCTGGTCGGGGCGTATGGTCCGGAAGGCCATGAGTGGGTGGATGAGCTGAGGCAGGTGCTTACTAAAAACGTGGAATTTGCCTGTAGCTATATTAAAGAACGTTTTGACGGGGTGGAGGTGTCCAAACCGGAGGGAACTTATATGATCTTTTTGGACTGTACCCGGTGGTGTGAAAAGCAGGGAAAGACCCTTGACCAGCTGGAACAGGCCGGCTGGGATGTGGGAGTGGCGTGGCAGGACGGACGGATGTTCAACGGTCCCTGTCATATCCGCATGAACCTGGCCCTTCCGCTGTCTCGGGTGAAGGAAGCGTTTGAACGGCTGGACAAATTTGTGTTCAACGGCTGAGATTGTGTTGGTCTCTATTTGAATCGCTGGAATTTGAGCCTGAACTTACCAGATAAAACACCGCATATAAAAATCGGGACGGCTCAAACTATGCTCGGATTCTCAATCCGACAAACACATGATCAAGATTCAAAAAAGGAGAACAAGGATATGTCTAACAGCAATAATTCCAACCGTCTGGTGGTTCCCGGTGCCCGCGAGGCCATGGATAAGTTCAAGATGGAGGCGGCCAACGAGGTGGGCGTCAACCTGAAGCAGGGCTATAACGGCGATCTGACCAGCCGTCAGGCCGGTTCTGTGGGCGGCCAGATGGTCAAAAAGATGATTGAGGCCTACGAGAACGGCCTGAAGTAACAAGAAGAGCATTCCCCGTTTCCCAGAAAGTAAACACCGGCGGAGTCCCAATGGACTCCGCCGGCGCGTCTTTTTATGATGAAAAGGGTTGATTATCTAAAAAGCCTTGATTTACGGGAATGCAGTGGGATTTCAAGCTGAATTTACTGCCAATTTACTACTTTTGAGGGAAAGAGCCTTGATATGCCGCCTGGAACCCTGCAAGCCCAGCCGCTAGCACACAGCATTGAGTAAAGAATAAATGAAAACTGAATACGACGCAGACACGGTATTTCTGTATCCCAATACAGGGAGAACAGGAATCTCTATTTAGTAGAAGAACCAAATAAATTGGATGAAATGCTATACGGCCGGTAGTGTCGGCGTCCAGTGATGCTGACCATACAGGTCTGTAAACCGGTAGGCCGCCTGGGTGACGCCTTCCAGCGGCACATCGCTGACCGTCAGCTCCTCTTCGGTGACCACCAGCGGCTCCCCCAGCAGATAGCTGTCCTGATAGTCTCCGTCATAGCTGTAGTAGTCACACAGAAACTCCAGCGTATCACCGGGCTGCAGACCGGTCTCGTTTTTTGCCACCGTATCGGTCTCTCCATTGATGTAAAACTTTTTTAGAGAACATAAACAGATAACAGGCGCTTGCCTATGGCCTTTGGGCCAGGGGCAGGCGCTTTTTCTATATCCTCTGGAAATTTTGCGGGGTGGACTTTCAAAACCGGCTATTCGTGAGGTAACAGGTGGAACTACATTCCTCTTTTGAAAACTGAATAGCAGCCGTCAGAGAGATACCTGCCGCAAAGGATAGTGTGCCACGATACGAGCGCGCCCTTTGCTCAATCAGCGCACAGCGCCGGCAGAGAAAACCTGGCCAGAGTTGGGCGGGGAACCGTATGGCGGTCTGCGTTACATATCCCGCAAATGCGGGGTGTGAATTTTCAAAGGAGGAAACCGCTTATGTTTCATATCAGGAAAAAACGCCGGGGGAGGTGCCGCTATGAAGAAGCTGAAAACCGTGGATGCAGATACGCTGCTCTACCAGCCGCTTGACAAACCCAGCTTCGTGGTGGACGGCCTGATCCCCACTGGCCTGACCCTGTTCTGCGGGGCGCAGAAGATCGGTAAGAGTTGGCTCATGCTGAAGCTGTGCCTGTGCGTGTCGGAGGGTACGCCCCTGTGGGAACTGCCTACCACGCTGGGGGATGTGCTGTACCTGTGTTTGGAGGACACCTTTTACCGCATCCAGGACAGGCTGTTCCGTCTGACCGATGAAGCCAGCGAGCGCCTGCGCTTTGCCGTGGCAAGCTGCAAGCTGACGGACGGGCTGGTGGGCCAGTTGGAGGACTATCTCAATGAGCGCCCCGGCACCCGGCTTATCGTCATTGACACCTTGCAAAAGGTACGCACCGCGTCCAAGGACAACGCCTATGCCAACGACTACGGGGACATATCGCTGCTCAAGGATTTTGCGGACAGACACGCCCTGGCGGTGGTGGTCGTTCACCACATCCGCAAGCAAGGGGACAGCGACGTGTTTAACAGGGTATCCGGCACAACGGGATTGACCGGCAGCGCGGACGCCACCTTTGTGCTGGAAAAGGAACACCGGGCGTCCGACACCGCTTCCCTCTACGCCATCGGCAGGGACATCGAGTACCAGGAGTTCACCCTGCGCTTTCGGGAGTGCAGTTGGGAGCTGGTAGAGCGAAAATCCCAGGAACAGCTTGCGGCGGCGGAGGTGCCGCCCATTCTTTTTCGGCTGGTAGCCTTTATGGAGGGGCGGCGGGAGTGGTCGGGGACGGCCACTGAGCTGTTGACACAGATGGGAGAAGCGGACACCGCCCCAAACGTCATCACAAAGCTGCTGAACGAGTACCACACCACCGTCCTGCGCCAGAACAACGTCCGCTATGTGTACCGCCGCACCAAGGCGGGGCGGCGCATTATTCTCTCGCGGGGTGACGGCGTTGACAGCGGTGACGGCTTATCCGGGATGCCGTCAAAGGTGGCAGCAGCCGTCACCCCCGTCCTGTGACCCGGAGGGTCACGCGGGGCGCAGCCCCGCAAAAAGGGAGTCCAGAGGGAACGTCTGGCACACGGCCTTGCTTGCAAGGTGTAGTGTGTTACACCCTGGAAACGCAGCCGGAAAAATCGGAGATTTTTTCGGACGCAGGGGTGGCGCTTTCCGAGCCGTGGCGCGAGGAAAGCCCCACCCCTGCATCGTGCGTTTCCGGGGTGTTCTCCCGTCAGGGTGACAGCGGCGGGGGGCATCCCCCAATAACCGTCACCGCCGTCACCGCTGTCACCCTGACGGGCGGACGCACCCCCGGTCTGCCTACACATTTCGATTGGAGAGATGACCATGGCCTATCTGCGGGAGGGGCGCTATGCGGAGGAACTGAAAGTACAGGAAGCCAACAGGCGAATTTTTGAGTTGCAGCGCACGAACCAGCAGTTGGAGCGGCTGGTGAAGCTGATACCGCCCGAAGTGCTGGTGGAGCTTCGAAAAGACGGCAGGGACAGGCCGAGAGGGAGGTAATCATTGATGGAAAAACAGGAATTAACTGTGCTGAAAATAGAGGATTTACGCCCGTTTCCGGGCAATCCGTTCCATCTTGTGGAGGATGAACAGCTTATGGAGCTATCGGAGAGTATCAGGGAGTTTGGCATGGCCGCTCCCATCCTCACCCGGCCTGCAGAGAATAGGGACGGCTATGAGGTCATAGCGGGACAGCGGCGTGTCCGGGCGTCAGAATTGGCGGGGATAGAAAGTGTCCCCGCCTTTGTTCTTCCCATCGACCGCGACCGGGCCATCATCACCCTTGTGGACAGCAACATTCAAAGGGAAAGTGTTCTCCCGTCGGAGCGGGCTTTTGCCTACAAGATGAAACTGGACGCCATGAAGCGGCAGGGCTACCGCACCGATTTAACATTGTCCCAAGTTGGTACGAAGTCGCGGACAGATGAAATTGTGGCAAAGGGTTTTGGCGTCAGCAAGTCCACGGTACAGCGGTTTATCCGCCTGACAGAGCTGATACCCTCTATTTTGCAGATGGTGGACGAGGGCAGGATTGCCCTCACCCCTGGGGCAGAGCTGTCCTTTTTGACACAGGAGGAACAGGAAAATTTGCTCACCACGATGGAGAGCGAGGACGCCACGCCCTCGCTGGCCCAGGCCCAGCGTATGAAAAAACTGAGCCAGGCGGGACAGCTTGATATGGACGCCATTTTCGCCATTATGACCGAGGAAAAGGGCAATCAGAAAGAAACAGTCAAAATCGGCATGGACAAGCTGCGGAAGTATTTCCCCAGGGGGACAACACCCCAGCAGATGGAGGAAACCATTATCCGGCTTTTGGAACGAGAATTGCGGCGCAGGCGGAACCGGGACAGTCGGTAATCAAAAAGGATGGTTTAATGATGAAAAGCATTGATATGAAAATTACGGAAGAAATCGCCATTTTGTCTGTCAGCGGCAGCGGCTACACCAAGGAAATCAACCTGGTATCATGGAACGGCGCGGAGCCGAAGTACGATATTCGCAGTTGGTCGCCGGGGCGGGAGAAGTGCGGCAAGGGTCTTGCGCTGACGCAGACCGAAGCAAAAAATCTCTTTCTGGCCCTGCAAAAAGTATTCCATGCCTTGCAGCCCCCGGTGTATACCAGCAGATTGACGGCACGCCCAAATTTTGCGTTCAGCATCTCCTGCAGGTCGGAAGTGCCCATACCGCTGCGGGACTCCAGGTCTGTACCGCACATGTAGACCATGATAGTGGCCGTATCTCTGCCGTCTCCCAGCAGTTTGGTGTATTTTTCCCGGGCCCCGGGTGCCACAGAATCGTCCAACCGTCCTGTGTTCGCCTCACCCTGCCAGCCGGCGGAGACACTGCCTCCTCCCAATCCGCTCAGCAGCTGTGCCCAGTCAGTGCTTCCGTTCCCCTGAGGCTGCTGTTGCTGCTGGCCTGTGGATGGGGGCTGAGGCACACCGGACTGGTTCCCCAGAAACGCGGTGAGGCCTCCGCCGCCGCCCAGCAGCAGCGCCAGCAGCAAAACAATCAGCTTCATGCCGCCGCCCCGGCCTCCGGAACTTCTTGTTCCGCCGCCAGACGGCTGTCCGCGTCCTGAGTGACCACTGGGGCTGCCCACCGGGCCGGTGCCCAAACCCTCGCCCCGCTTTTGTACCGTTTTCCCGGCGCCAGTCACATGTTTCTCCCTTCCTCTGGGCCTGTTGCTTTCCATAACTATTCTCCCTTTCTTCCCACAAAGAGTTTTCCATAACGTTTGCAGTATAGTGTATTGTCAAAAAACCGTCAAGATTTTTTCGCGTATCTTCTCTTACCGACCTGCCGTTAGAACATAAATCACCCTTTACAACTCAGCAAGACTCCTATATAATAACCAGATGGAAAATATGGCATGTGCCGCGGAAGGATGAAACTACCATGCTTCAATTTGACGAATACCGGGTGAAGCTCAATAATTTAAAGCCGGAGCTGGATAAACTGGGAGAAGCCCTGGATCTCGACAGCGCCCGGCGGGAACTGGACGAACTCCATGCCCAGTCCGCCGCAGATGGCTTCTGGGACAACGTGGAAAAAGCCAGGAAAGTGCAGAAACGCATCAGCAACCTGGAGGATAAGGTGGACGCCCAAGCCAAGCGCCAGGGAGCCTGGGAGGATTTGATGACCTTATGCGAAATGGGCAATGAGGAGGAGGACGAATCCCTTGTCCCCGAAGTGGAGGCGGGCTTTGACGCTCTGGCAAAGGAAATGGAAACCGCACGGCTGTCCACTCTGCTGTCTGGAGAATACGACAACTCCACCGCCATCATCTCCCTCCAGGCCGGAGCGGGGGGCACCGAGGCCCAGGACTGGGCCCAGATGCTCTACCGCATGTATACCCGCTGGGCGGAGCGCCACGGGTTCTCCTATTCCGTGCTGGACTACCAGGACGGGGACGAGGCGGGCATCAAATCCGCCGCCATCCGTATTGAAGGCGATAACGCCTACGGCTACCTCAAGAGCGAACACGGCGTCCACCGGCTGGTGCGAATCTCTCCCTTCGACGCCAACGCCCGGCGGCAGACCTCCTTCGCCGCCGTAGAGGTCATGCCTGAGCTGGATGACAGCGTGGAGGTGGATATTCGGGACGAGGATATCGAGCGTCAGGTGTACCGCTCCTCCGGCGCGGGCGGCCAGCACATCAACAAAACCTCCTCCGCCGTCCGGCTGATCCACAAGCCCACGGGCATCGTGGTGTCCTGCCAGACAGAGCGCTCCCAGTTCCAAAACGAGGAGATCTGTATGAAAATGCTGCGCTCCAAGCTGATGCAGATCAAGGAGCAGGAACACCTGGACAAGATCTCCGACATCAAGGGCGTGCAGCTCAAAATCGAGTGGGGCAGCCAGATCCGCTCCTATGTGTTCATGCCTTACCAACTGGTGAAGGACAACCGCACCGCCTACGAGACCTCCAACGTCAACGGGGTCATGGACGGAGACCTGGATGGTTTCATTAACGCATACCTCACCGCCGCCGCCACCGGCAGCTGGGCGGCAAAATAAAGGAGTCCTCCCGCCGCGGGCAGGCTGAGTCTCTTTTAGCCCTGCGGCTATGGAAAGCGGAGTCACAAAGTAATACGAAAACGGCTTCGGTTCCGGGACCGGAGCCGTTTTTTTGCCCCAAAAATCCCGCAAGGAGAAATTTGGACAATCTGCGTAAATATGGTTGAAAAAGCCAGAAAAAATTTGTATAATAACAGGTATGGCTGGTTTGTCCTTATTGGGTAAGCCGGACCAAAGCAGAAGGGAAAGGTGAGCAAATGAAAGCAAAGAGCAAGATCCTGGCGCTGCTGCTGTCACTGGTCATGGTGTTCAGCCTGATGGTCCCCGCTTTCGCGGACGACGATGTGGCCACACCAAGCGACGAGCCGACGGTAAGCGAGAGCGCCGAGCCCGAAGAGGGCGAACCGGAGGAGAGCGCCGAACCGGAGGAGTCCGCTGACCCAGAGGCCAGCGAGGCCCCGGAAGAGGCACAGAAGATCGTCATTCTTCACACCAATGATGTCCACTGCGGCATCGACCAGGTGAAGAAGGACGACGCGGTCACCAACATCGGCTACGCAGGCGTGGCGGCCTACAAAACCGAGATGGAGGCCCAGTACGGCGAGGGCAACGTCACCTTGGTCGACGCGGGCGACGCCATCCAGGGCGGCCCCATCGGCACCCTGACCAAGGGCTCCGCCATCGTGGAGATCATGAACAAGGTGGGCTACGACCTAGCCATCCCCGGCAACCATGAGTTCGATTACGGCATGGACAACTTCCTGTCCCTGGCCAACGACAAGGCGGAGTACGACTACGTCTGCTCCAATTTCACCGACCTGAAGGGCAATGCCGTGTTCGACGCCTACAAGGTGCTGACCTACGGCGAGGTGAAGGTGGCTTATGTGGGTATCGACACCCCCGAGACCTTCACCAAGTCCACCCCTACTTATTTCCAGAACGACAAGGGGGAGTATATCTACAGTTTCCAGCAGGGCAATGAGGGCAAGGACCTCTACGCCGCTGTGCAGACGGCTGTGGACGCCGCCAAGAAGGATGGCGCGGACTATGTGGTGGCCATCGGCCATCTGGGTGACGACGGCTCCACCGAAGCGTGGAAGGCCCAGACCGTCATCGCCAACACCACCGGCATCGACCTGTTCATCGACGGCCACTCCCACGAGCAGATTGAGAAGACCGTGGCCAACAAGGACGGCAAGGACGTGGTGTGGGCCCAGACCGGCACCAAGCTGGCCGCCATCGGCAAGGTGGTCATCGACACTGAGTCCGGCGAGATCGACGCCGAGCTGGTCACCGGCTACGACAAGCAGGACGACACCGTGGCCGCTCTGGTGAAGGAGAAGAACGACGCCTTTGAGGCGGAGCTGAAAAAGGTGGTTGCCAAGTCTGAGGTGGAGCTCACCGTCAACGATGCCGACGGCAAGCGGCTGGTCCGCAGCGGCGAGACCAACCTGGGCAACCTGTGCGCCGACGCCTACCGGGCGATGCTGGGGGCCGACGTGGCCTTCGTCAACGGCGGCGGCATCCGGGCCGTCATCGCCAAGGGCGATGTGACCTATGGGGACATCATCAATGTCCACCCCTATAACAATGAGGCATGTTTGGTGGAGACCACCGGCCAGAAGATTCTGGACGCCCTGGAGATGGGCGCCCGCAACTACCCCGAGGAGAACGGCGGCTTCCTCCAGGTGTCCGGCGTGACCTACACCATTGACGCCGGGGTCCCCTCCTCCGTGGTGCTGAACGACGAGCAGGAGTTCGTGAAGGTGGACGGTGATTACCGCGTCACCGACGTGAAGGTGAACGGAGAGCCGCTGGATGTGGAGAAGACCTACACCCTGGCCTCCCACAACTACATGCTCAAGTCCGGCGGCGACGGCTTTGTGATGTTCAAGAGCGATAAGCTGCTGAAGGACTGTGTGATGGTGGATAACGCCGTGCTCATCAACTACATCGTGGACGAGCTGGACGGCACCGTCACCGCTGAGCAGTACGGCGAGCCCGCCGGCCGCATCACCGTCAAGGCGGCGGAGCCCGAGCCCACCCCTGAGCCGGAACCCACTCCTGAACCCGAGCCCACTCCCGAGCCCGAACCCCAGCCGGAGCCCACTCCCGAGCCCGAGGGCACCTACATCGTGGTCCGCGGCGACTCCCTGTGGAAAATCGCCAAAGCCCAGTACGGTGATGGCTCCAAGTGGATCGTGATCTTCGAGGCCAACAAGGACCTCGTCAAGAACGCCAACCAGATCTGGCCCGGTCAGACCCTGGTGATTCCCGCAGCGTAATCACGCAAAAAGAATCGTCGCAAAGGCCGGCGCAGTTTCATACTGCGCCGGCCTTTACACCTTGCTTTGAATTTTATAAGCAGCAGTGTGTGCCTGACACTCCCAGCGAGGCGGAACATCTACTGGATCAATGCGTTTTCAGATGCGTTAACCATAGCGCCCTTTAATATCCACATCCTGGAGCTCCTCCGCCCCAGACGCCTCCACCAGCCGCAGCCGGTCCTGGTGGGCCCGGATGACGCCGCCTCCGCCCCGGTCCCCGGTGAGGGCCAGCAGTTCCGGGAACAGGCCGCGGGGGAACACCGCCGGGGAGCCCCGCTCCCCTTTCCAGCTCAGGGCACAGATGCAGCCGGGATGGGCGGAAAAATCTTCCATCAGACGCTTCACGCTGTCCCGCTTCAGCCAGGGCTGATCGCACACGCAGAACATCACCCCGTCCATGTCCGGCAGCTCCCTCAGCCCCAGCCGGACAGAGGCGGACTGACCCTGCGCCGCGTCCGGGTTGGGGACGGGCAGATAGCCCCGCTCCCCAGCCAGGGCCAGAATTTCCGGGTAGCAGCTCACCACGCAGGCCCGATCAAAAAGCTCCGCCGGAAGGTTAGCAAAAGCCCGTTGAATCATGGGCACACCGTCCACAAGGTGGAGCAGCTTGTTGCCGCCGAACCGACGCCCCGCCCCGGAGGCCATCAGCACCGCGCCCAGCTTCATCGCCAGAACTGGGAGGGGCCACGGCGGACGTAGCGGCCCCGGCCCTGGGAAACCACCCGGCCCCCCTCCACCGCGGGCTCCCCGGACAGCAGGACGGCATCCACCCGGCCCTTTGTCTTGAAGCCCTCGTAGGGGGTGTAGTCCACCGCCTGACGCTGGGCGGCCGCTGTAATACGTCCCGTATATTCCGGGTCAAACATCACAAGATCAGCGTCGCTTCCCACCGCCAAAGCACCCTTCCGGGGGTACATCCCGAACAGCTTGGCGGGCTGCTCCGACAGCAGCTTCATCATCTGATGGGCGGTGATCCGCCCCGCCGCAACTCCGGCGGTGTACAGCAGGATAGGCCGGTGCTCCACCCCTGGGATACCGTTGGGGATTTGGGAGAAGTCCTCCCGGCCCAGCTCCTTCACCTCCCGGAAGTGGAAGGAACAGTGGTCGGTGCCGATGGTGTCGACCTCCCCGGCCTCCAGCCCCGCCCACAGGGCCGACTGGTCCTCAGCCCCCCGCAGGGGCGGGGAGAGGACAAATTTCGCGCTCTCAAAGCCGGGGAGCTGATATTTTCCGTCGTCCAGCAGCAGGTACTGGGGGCAGGTCTCCACATAGGCCGCCTGCCCCCGCTCCCGGGCCATGCGGACCAGCTCCAGCCCCCGGCGTGTGGACAGGTGGACGATGTTCACCGGGCAGCCCGCCAGCTCGCCGATGGCCAGCCAGCGGTTGACGGCCTCCGCCTCCACCGCCGCCGGGCGTGACAGGGGGTGGGCGGAGGGCCCCAGGTTCCCCGCCGATTTTTGGGCGGCGATCCCCGCCGCCGCCAGATCGCCGTTCTCGCAGTGACAGCCCACCACGCCGCCCCGCTCCCCCACGGCCCGGACCACCTCCAGCGCCGTGCCATCGGACACTCGCAGGTTGTCATAGGCGAAATAGACCTTGTAGGAGGTCACCCCCGCCCGGTCCATGTCCGCCAGCTCCTTTTGAACGGCGGGGCTCCAGTCCTTGACGGTCATGTGGAAGCCGTAGTGGCAGGAGGCCGCGCCCTCCGCCCGGCTGTGCCAAACCTCCAGGGCGGAGGCCAGGGAGGCCCCCCGCTCCGGCTCGGCGAAGTCCAGCACGGTGGTGGTGCCCCCCGCCAGGGCGGCCAGGGTGCCGGAGGCCCAATCGTCCGCCGTCTCCCGGGGGGTGCCCTTGTTCATCTCAAAGTGGGTGTGGGTGTCGATGAAGCCGGGGAACACCAGCTTACCCGCCGCGTTCAGCACCAGGCTGTCCCCCACAGGAAGGCCGGGGCCGATTTCCGCGATCTTGGCCCCCTCCACCCGCAGGTCGGCTTTGACCGGGCCCTCCGGGCAGATCAGCGTACCGTTTTGAATCAGGATGGGCATGATGATTCCTCCTCACGGGGGACTGCCGGGGGCTTTGCCCCCAGACCCCCACCCGCTTTTTTCAAAAAAAGCGGGGCAAAAAACGTTAGAATCTGTATTCCGCTTGTTTTTAGTTCTTTGAGACAACCCAGGGCCGAAAGCAAGCAAAGCGCAGCTTTGCGCCAAAGTTCTTTTTCGGTTCCTTTTTCTTTCAAGAAAAAGGAACAAAGCTACTGCCGGATGACGGTGCCGGTCTTTCCCGCCACGCCGTCCCGGGCCTTCTCCAGCAGGGTGATGAGGGCGGAGCGCCCGGGGGCGGACCGGGCGAACTCCACCGCCGCCTGGACCTTGGGCAGCATGGAGCCGGGGGCGAAGTGGCCCTCCGCCATGTACCCCTCCGCCTCCTCCGGGGTGAGGGCGTCCAGCCACTTCTGGTCGGGCTTGCCGAAGTTCACCGCCGCCTTTTCCACGGCGGTGAGGATGATGAGGGTGTCGGCCTCCAGCTGCTGGGCCAGCACGCAGGAGGCGAAATCCTTGTCAATCACCGCCGCCGCGCCCTTCAGGTGGTGCCCCTCGGTTTTGAACACGGGGATGCCGCCGCCGCCGCAGGCCACCACCACCAGGCCCGCCTCCACCATGTCCCGGATGGACTCAATCTCCACGATGGACTGGGGCCGGGGGGAGGCCACCACCCGGCGGTACCCCCGCCCGGCGTCCTCCACCACCTGGTAGTCCCGCTCGGCCATCAGCTTATCGGCCTCCTCCTTGGTCATGAAGGCCCCGATGGGCTTGGTGGGGTTGGCGAAGGCCGGGTCCTGGGGGTCCACCTCCACCTGGGTGAGGACGGTGGCCACGCCCTTCTGGATGCCCCGGTCCAGCAGCTCTTCCCGGAGGGCGTTTTGCAGATCGTAGCCGATGTAGCCCTGGCTCATGGCCACGCACACGGACAGGGGGCAGGGGATGTATTTGTCCGGCTGGGACCGGGTGAGCTCCGCCATGGCCTTCTGGATCATGCCCACCTGGGGGCCGTTGCCGTGGGAGAGGATCACCTGGTGCCCGTCCTCGATGAGGTCGGCGATGGCCCGGGCGGTCTGCTTGACGGCGGCCATCTGCTCGGGGAGATTACTGCCCAGGGCGTTGCCGCCCAGGGCGATGACGATGCGCTTTCCCATCTCATTTTACCTCCAATGTTTCAATAAAACAAGTGGGGGCCTCCGCTTAAGGCGGCCGGCCCCACGGTGTTTGTAGGGCGGGACGACCCGGCCCGCCGCTCGGAAGAACAACTCGGCCCGCGCTCCAATGTCCGGCAGACGGCGCGCCGGGGCCGTCGCGCCCTACGCATAAATTATTTCTGGAACCAGCGGGCCGCGCCCCGCTCCTCCAGGGCCTTCAGGGTGGCCTGGGGGTCCTTCACCTTGGCCAGGAAGATCATGGCCGCGATGATGTAGGGCTTGAAGCTGGCCTCCTTGTACAGGGGGGTGCGGTAGCGGTCGAAGACGCTGGCCTCCACCTCGCCGTCCACGCAGGACACGTCGTTGATGTCGGCGGGCAGGCAGTGGAGGTACAGGGCCTT
>ERZ808028.579-NODE-579-length-29211-cov-7.450333_pt1 | contig 29211 bp, 25 predicted proteins | sample MGYA00380184_ERZ808028 | MGnify/ENA primary metagenome ERZ808028 (study PRJEB31490, sample SAMN06133397) | mouse gut metagenome | isolation source: J8_1 | host: mice | place: China: Chengdu | collected 2015-05 ...
ACCGCTGCGCCTATACGGTGATCCCCAAGGCCCTGGAGCGGGAGGGGGTGTCCCTGCGGGCGCTGTGGAACCGCCGCCAGGGCAGCAAGTTCAACGGCGTGCCCTATGTGATCCAGCGGGCGGCGGAGGCGGCCCTGTCCCCGGCGGGGAAGACCCAGACCAAGGCCTCCATCGACTATTATCTGAACAACGCCAAGGTGGTCCGAGAGGGACTGACCGCCGCCGGGCTGACGGTGTACGGCGGGGTGAACGCCCCCTATCTCTGGGTCAAAACCCCCAATGACACGCCCTCCTGGGACTTCTTCGACCTGCTGCTGAAGCGGGCCTGTGTGGTCACCACCCCCGGAGCGGGCTTCGGCCCCAGTGGCGAGGGTTACGTCCGGGTCACCGCTTTCGGTGATTCGTCCGCAACCCAAGAAGCAGTGAAACGCATTGTGTCTATCCTATAAAAAGCAGAGAACAGCCCACCAAAAATGGCGCTGTTCTCTGCTTTTTTGTGCCTTGATGATTGATTTTGCTGATAACTTATTTTCAGTATTCCCTCACTGCCGGACTGATTTCACCTTTACGACATCAGGTCCAGGCGAGGGATGAGCAACGCCTTCTCTAAAGGGAAAACCTCTACCAGCAGTTTGGCAATGGATGCCCGGTCGATGTAGTCCTTGGGGCTGAGCTTACCGTTGCTGCCGCTGACAATGCCTAACCCCACCAGAGTTTGAACGTGGGGCGCCGCCCAACTGCTCACCGACGCACCATCGGCAAACACCGACAGGTCGGCGCTCTGGGAAGCGGCCAACACCCGGCCCAGAATAGTCATCGTCTCCTCCCGAGTAATGTAGCTGTTGGCATCCACATAAGTCAGGCCGTTGCGCTGGCTGCCCTGGACCACCTTCAGAGTGTACATCACCTTCACATAGGGTACCGCCCACTCCGGAATGGCATCGGTATCGGCAAAGGGAAGAGTTACTGCGTCATAAGGCCCAGGATTTACACCCAAAATGCGGGTAATAAACGCCATCAGCTCTGCTCGGGTAAGCTGTCCGCCGGGACGGTATACCACACTGCCGTCCGCCAAGGTGGACCCGGTAGTCAGTCCCAGCTTGTACAGCTCTACCACATAGTTCTCGCTCCAGTGCCCCGCAATGTCTACAAAGGGACATCCTCCCTCTATTTTCACAGGGATTGTAATGTTCTTGCCGCCTGCGGCCACGGTGATGGTTCCCTGGGCAGTCCGCTGTCCCGCAGTAAAGCATCCCGCTTCATCAATGACTCCAATTTCGCCGTCCACTGTCCAGACGATGCTCTCTTTGTCCATGGCCACAGGGAGGTTCCACCATGCCCCGGCAGCGGTAAGGTCCACCACATCCCCCGGCTCCAGAGATAAAGATGTCACCGGAAGGTTGCTTCCTTTTCGGTACACTGCCAGACTATGCAGCTGGTCCACAACCTGCACGGACAGGCCCATACCGCCCGCCGACGCAGCTATCACGTATGCGCCCGCTTTTTCTCCGGCAGTGTAAACAGCCGTGGAACCCTCGCCCCTCACTGTACCGCCGTCGGCTGTCCAGTTGAGGTACTGCCCATCGGTAGGCTTTCCGGTACTATCATAGGCCGTGGCCGACAGCGGCAGCTTGGACCCCGCCAGCACCACCCGGTTCCCGGACTGAACATAGGCGCCCGGCGTGACGATGTCCGCCCCCGCCTGACTCACCAAAGCAATGGTGTTGTTGATCCGTCTTCCATTGGTGGACGGCTTGTTCACTATGGAAAACCCGGTACTGCCCGGCAGTGTAGCCCCCAGCGTGGTAGACCCACCGCCGTCCAGCGCCACCGCAGATATGCAGCCCAGCTCTTGAAGGCGCTCCGCTACCTGAGCGTAAGTAGCCCCCACAGACCAGCCGTTCTGCCGACCGTCAATGGTATAAAATACCGCAGCGCCATCCGCCTTTATACCTACGGCGGTATATGGATTCGGAGTAGCGGGCAGGCCGTCTACGATGCGGCCGTCCCGGAGCAGCGTATAACGTCCGCTGATACCGTAGGCCGCGTCCGACCATTGGGAACTGGCGCCCCCAACAGTCAGCGTCACCTGGCTGCCCACCTGCAGACCCCGCAGCGCCGTAAGTAATTCGGGGTTATTGTGGTCTTCTCCATAGAGCATATAACAGCCTTCCGGAATCGTTCCGTCAAAAACAGCACCTTCCTGCGCCGTATCGGTAATGGACAGCACCTCAAAATTCATCATCCAGTCCATTTTCATACCATCTCCGCCCAGAGGGCGCAGAATAGCGGACACACTGGTACCAAGAGCGGACACGCGGGAGGAAAAGTCTTTATTGTAAAGATACAAACCGCCGACGAAATTGGAATTTCGGTAGGCATTGAAGCCAGCAACAGGGAAAGTTCGCTCCACGGTTACGGTGGTTGGCGGCTGGGGAATCGGCTCCGGCTGCACACCAGGCTCAATCCCCTCCCCTGCGCTGGGAACTGGTTCCGCGTCGGCCCCCGGGTCAGACGGATATACCGTTTCCACCGCTGTCCAAGCCGCCGTCATGGAGGGCTTGCTCTCATCAATAAATACCCTGCCGTCGTTGGTAAAGCCCAGCAAAGTGTAGTTGTCTACATCCAACGCCCTAACTATGCTGTCCGTCATCAGCATACCCACAATGGTGCCGTCGGTATTAAAAAATCCCCCGTTGATGGCGGCAGCCACCCGGAATCCCTGGCCCTCCAACTGGGCAGCGGCGGTCTGTACCGTGTTGGTGCTCGCCACATATGTACCGCTGAACACTACAGGCTTTACCGTGCTGTTGGGGGTGTACGTCACATAATGTTCGGTGCGCAGGTCGCTTTTGGTCGCCGACCACAGGCTCTGGCTGGTGAGGGTCGTCCCTGTCCCCAAGGGCGTGCCCCACTCAGAAACCTCCGTGCCCAGCGCATAGGACGCACAGACCGGCTGAGCCAGAGAAATTGTCAGCGCCAGCGTCAACGCCAGTGCCATACACCGCTTTCCAAATTTTTTCATAGGTTCCTCCTGTTTTGCGTGGGAAAGCCAGCTTTCCCAGGGGTGGCTACTGTATAATCCGTATTATGTTAACACAAAAGTTTCCATTTGTAAACGGAATATATTTCCATAAAAAAGGGCGGCATCAGCCGCCCTTTTGCCCCCTGTCCTTCTGGGGCAGACGTCCGCCCCGAATGAGTTCCAAAGTATTGGCCAGCGTCTCCACCTCCTGGGCCTCCATCAGCTCGCCAATCAGCCGGTTGGATAACAAAAAGCCCTGCGGGGTAAAATGCCAACGGCGGCCGGTCTGCACCGCCCAGCCCTTCTGCTCATATTCCAACAGCTTGGCGGCGATAGGGTCGAAGTTCATGTAATACTCCCGACGATATTCCCACTCTTCAATGCCATGGGTAGTACGCAGCCGGAGCATGAGATATTCATTTCCCCGTTCCCTTTGAGGGATCTCATCCATGTCGTCCAGCAGTCTCCCGTCCCCCATTACACCCCGGATGTATTCATCCAAATCCCGAACAAAGGAGTACCGGCAACCGCCGAAATCGGAATGTGCCGCAGCACCCAGCCCCACATAAGACCGCCCCATCCAATACTTCAGGTTGTGTCGGGACTGACATCCGGTTTTAGAAAAATTTGACACCTCATATTGCTCAAATCCCGCCTGGGCCAGCCGCTCCACCGTCCAAAGATACCGTTCCGCCTGAGCGTCGTCGTCCGGGAGCTTCTCCCCTTCCGCCACCCGTTTCGCCAGAGGCGTTCCCTCCTCCACCGTCAATCCATAGCAGGACAAGTGCTCCGGCTCCAGAGATAGGGCCGCCTCCACGGAGGCCCGCCAGCTCCGTTCGGTCTGGCCCGGAAGCCCATAAATCAAATCCAGATTCAGATTGCGTATTCTGGCGTTTCGGGCAGCTTTGACAGCCTCTTCCACTTGACGGAAGGTGTGGGGCCTGTGGACCGCAGCCAGCTCCCGGTCGCAGGAGGACTGCATCCCCATGGACAGCCGGTTCACCCCGGCGCGGCGCAGATGGCGGAGCATTTTCTCGTCCACACTGTCCGGGTTTGCCTCTAGAGTAAATTCCACGTCTTTAGACAGACTAAATCGTTTTTTTACCGCTGAAATCAATTCCAACAACCGTTTTTCCCCATACCAAGTGGGCGTACCTCCGCCGATATAGACGCTGTTCACCACTTGCTTTTTTGCCCGGGGAGCAGTCTCCACAATCTGCCGCATCAGCGCCTGGTGATAGTCATCCATCCGGTCATCCTGCCCTGCCAAAGAATAAAAATCACAATAGTCGCACTTGCTCCGGCAAAACGGAATGTGCAAATACAGGCCCAACGAATTTTCCATGGTCGTCCCCCTCAAAGCTGCGCCGGACGGCGTATTTATCCTCAGTTTTATGTAATTATACACGCTTTTACCAAAAGATTCAATCCCCCATATTTCGACAGGCTTGCAAACAGGAATTTTCTTCTAATATAATTTTAATAACTGCATTTAATGATTTTTATATTGACATCTCGCGCTTTTCAAATTATACTATAGCTAAGAAAGGTGGTGTTCTTATGGACCAAGCTTTATATCGAGACCCTTTTGACAACCTTCCCCACCGCCGAACACGACCGACGGAACAGGGACGGAATCCTTATGATGGTTTACGGCCCTGGTCTGCCATAACCCACGGAGTGGGCGCGGTGTTGTCAATTTTGGCAACTGTGGTGTTGCTTATAGGCGCGGTGCAGAACAATAGCACCTGGAAAATAGTATCTTTTTCCATCTATGGCGTCTCCATGACAGCCCTCTATACCGCTTCCACCCTATACCATTGCGTCAATACCACAGTTCCCAGGCGTGTGGCTTTGCGAAAGCTGGACCATACCTCCATCTACTTTCTCATCGCCGGGTCTTACACCCCGGTATGCCTCATTGCACTTCGGGAGAACTTAGGCTGGTCCCTGTTCGGCGTCATCTGGGCACTTGCCATCGCCGGACTTGTCATGAGCCTCACATGGATCAACTGTCCCCGGGTGGTCACTTCCACAATCTATATCGCCATGGGCTGGCTGGCCATCTTTGCCATCTATCCCTTGTGGCAGGTGTTGGGATTGCGCGGGGTAGCGTGGCTGCTGGCAGGGGGCGTGCTGTACACCGTGGGCGGCGTACTATACGCACTCAAATGGCCGGGACGAGATAACCCCCGTTTCGGGTGTCATGAGGTCTTCCATGTATTCATTCTGCTGGGTTCCATCGCCCATTTTGTCATGATGTATCAGGTACTGCTTCCTATGTAGGCTATGAAACTCCCCGCCTGGGCTGAACCCGGGCGGGGAGTTTTTGTTTATGCCGCGCCTTTCCCCACCGGAAGGGGAACCAACACATTGATCTCAAACCATTCATCCCGCTCATGGATGGTCATGGTGCCTCCATATTTGTCCGCAGCGTGACGGATAGACTTGATTCCATAACCATGGTAGGCCTTATCCTGTTTCGTGGAAATGGGCAGACCATCTTGAAATTCCAACCGCTCGGGGCAATAGTTTCCACACCGGATCACCAAAAAATCTTTTTTTGTGTACACCGCCAAATGAATCAGCCGCTTGGATTTATCCGAAATGCCCAGCTCACATTCAATGGCATTGTCAAGAATATTCCCGAAAATGGTGCAGATATCCATTACATCCATAAAAGCTAGCTGCGCCCCGTTGGCTACGCAGGTCAGTTCAATCCCGTGGCGGGCACAGTACATGCTCTTACCGGTGAGCACTGTATCCAATACGGAGTTACCCGTTTTGTTCTGTGCCTCATAATCCCTGATTTCATCCTCCATATCGTCCAAGTAAGCAGAACGCTTCGCAGCGTCCGGTTCCGCTCGAAGTACGGCGATCTGGTGCTTCAAATCGTGGTACTTGTGGTTAATCATGTCTATGCTCTCCCGGGACTGCCGGTATTGATTATACTGGTTTTGCAAAATATTTTGAATGGCGTCCAGCTCCCTCTGCATATACAGCTCACAGCGCTGAACGTGATAGGCATACAGCATAGCTACTCCCGCCAAATCCACCAGTGTGCGGATGTTATAAATGTCCGTCAGTTCTGAACCGGTAAACGGCGTATTGCTGTACACGAAGCTGAGATTGCTCAAGGAAAAGCAGGCCAGCGCCATAAGGACAGGACTCCATAGCTCTTTCAGTTGGAACGCCATAGCGGTGCGGGGGTCTTCCCGCCGTCCCTCCAGCCAGTGCATTCCCCCGAATACCAAACCATATACCGCCGCTAGTATTCCTACAGTCAGCGCGCCTGTCTTGCCTCCTTCTCCCTGCCAGCCCAGAACATATACGGCATAAGAATAGAGCTGCCACTCCAAAGCCGCCGCAAGTTCCGCCAACAGGAAAGCTCGAACCGTACAATAGCTTGCTGTAATCAAAGGCATATCACAGCAAGCGGCAATGAGCCCCAGCATCAGCCCCACCGCCGCCATCATGCAGGGCACCCAGAGCAGAAGCGGCAGGCCATCCGTCAACATCAAAAAAAGGCACTGAACCACAAGGCCTGTCCCAAGCAGCCCCCACAAACGCGGGCCGCTATAACGCCGAGGATATTGGACAATAATCGTAAGACAGGCGCACCACTCGGCAACGGCGGTAACTATCCGAGGAATATCGGACAAGTAAACCGTATTCACGGGCCTACACCCCCTACACAGTCAGCCAAAGCTTCCAAAAACTGTCCGCGGCGGCCCCGGCTAATGATCAGCTTATCTCCGCGGACCATGGCACAGCCGTCCTGAACACCGTCCACATGCTCCAAATTCACCAAGTACCCTTTATTGCACCGAGCGAATCCTCTTCCCTCCAACGCCTCTTCCACCTGCTGAAGCGTGGCGGTGGAGGCATGTATCCCGGACCGGGTGTGGAACATAAGCTGTCGGCCCAACCGCTCCACATAATAGATGCTGTCCACCTCCAGCCTTACCACGCCCCCCTTCACCGCTACCGTAATGCAGGCATCCTCTTTTTTCTTCACATATTGCAGCGCCCGGCCCAGCCGCTGGGAGAAAGAAAAATAGCTCACCGGCTTCAAAATGTAATCCAACGCATTTACTGAATACCCTTGAATGGCGTATTGTGCCAAATTAGTGACAAAAACAATGACCACTTCTGGGTCTTTCTCACGAATATAGCCCGCCGCCGTCATGCCATCCATAAACGGCATTTCTACGTCCATCAAAATCAGATCAAACTCCGGTTTATACCGTTCCACCAGATCTTCGCCGTTATCATAGCGGGTAATATGGAAAGCCCTTCCCGTTTCTCTCCCGTAATCTCCAATGTACCGCTCCAGCTGGGCAAAGCATTGGGGATCGTCCTCAGCGATAGCGATGCGGATCACGGCGCTCTCCTCCTTCCCTTAGCTTGACTGAATGCCCACGCTTCCTGCAGCCAGTTCAGCAGTTCCATATCCAGTTCTTTCTCCGCCGTCACAGTCACATGATGCGTCCACCGGCCCGGATATGGTTCCACCGCCATATCGACCCGCGGGGAGCACACTTGCCGGTCCAGCCCGAAGGTAACCACAAATCCAGAATCCCGTTTACGTTTCGGCAAGGATACCATAGCGAAGAGACATTTCCCGTAAAAACTGACCTGACTCTTCTGTACCTTCACGGACACTTCGGGGCAAGCGGCGTCAATTTGCGCTTCCAGTAACCGGTACAGCGCCAATTCCGCTGGTCTTCCATCAAAAAAGAACAGGATATCGCTCTCATAGTGCCCAGGCACATTCATTATAATCCCTCCCCTGCCATGTACATCATATCATGAAGGAGAGAATTTGAAAAGGCGGCTTCAAATAAATTTCTTCAAAAAATCATGGACAGCATTTATTCAGCCTCTTTAGCCGTACCAGCCACTGGAAATCCGGGACGGATAAGAAGATGTCTGCAATAAACACGGGGTCGAATGCCACATGCTGCTCTTGCGGCGCAGAGGATCTTAGTGTAGGAATACTGTATCATAAAAGGCCACTCCACAACTGCGTGGAGCGGCCTTTTTTGTAAAAACTGTGCAATTATTCGGCCGGAAGGGGGAACAGTAAACGGGGGTCCCAAACAATGACAGGGGGAATTACAACATGGTTTACGGTTATATCCGCGTCAGTACGCGGGAACAAAATGAAGACCGGCAGCTCATTGCCTTGCGGGAGTTATCCATCACGGAGGACAATCTTTTTGTGGACAAGCAGTCCGGCAAGGATTTTAAGCGCCCACAATATCGCCAGATGGTGAGGAAATTGAAAAAAGACGACCTGCTCTATGTCAAAAGTATTGACCGTCTGGGGCGCAACTATGGTGATATTCTGGAACAGTGGCGGGTGCTGACGAAAGAAAAAGGAGTAGACATCGTGGTGCTGGATATGCCGCTGCTGGACACTCGGCGGGGCAAGGACCTGATGGGGACCTTTCTCAGCGACATTGTCCTCCAAGTGCTGTCTTTTGTGGCGGAAAACGAGCGCGCCAACATCCGTCAGCGCCAGGCGGAGGGCATTGCGGCGGCAAGAGCCAGGGGCGTCAGATTCGGCAGACCCCCCAGACCTCTGCCGAACGGCTACCACAGCGCTTACCAGCGATGGAAGGCCGGGACCATCACGGGAGTAGCCGCCGCGAAAGAGTGCGGCATGGCACTGGCCACTTTCCGCTACCGGGCTGTGTCATATGAAGCAACGGAAACAGTCTAAAACTCCGCGCTCCCCGCAGCAAATGCATGTATCGGTCTGATGACCGGAGGGTTCGCATTCCCGTGCAGGGACTTGACCAGTAAACGAGCGCAAAGCGCCTGGAGTGAGGCTTCAAACGGCCTGTTTCCACAGTTCCACATTCGCTCAGACCTACCGTGCAGGCAGGGCTGAACCGCTCAAAATTCAATGCGTTCCGGAAAGGGCTCTCGGCGCATAATTCCCCACATTTTGTCGATGTAAGACAAGGTATAAAAGTTTTCGTAATAATGGTAATAGAACGCCCCCTTTGAGGTCATGCGATAAATGCCGTCCGTTTCCGTAGCAAGGCCCATCAGCTTGGCAATGGCCAGCTCACGTCCATAGGCTTTTTTCAGCGACATTCCGAAAAATCGCTCAAAGTCGTCAGCGCTGACTTGTGTGCTGTAGGCGGTCCAAAAGAGGTAGTACACCATACGCTGGCGCAATGTAAATCGAAGGGTGAGGGAGGTAGGGAGCAGCTTTTGGCCCACCCGGCGGCAGTATTCCTCCACGGAGAATGTGTTAACCTTGAACTGGTCCCGCAGGAGGGTGGTGGCGGAGCAGCCAAAGCCCAGGAAATTGTCCCTCGTCATGGAGGAATACCGGGCGTGCCTCACATTAGAGAACGTCCAGATGGAGCTGCGGAAATACCCTTTACCCAGGCAATACCGGGTGACGGCATCAAGCAGCCGCCGCTTTTCCTCCTTAGGCATGGCGGGAACCCGGCTGGTTGTGAAAGTGAAGTCAATAAACGGGTAGACCGCGATATGATTGGCACCGCTGGAAAAAGCGGTATCGATGTCCGCTTTCAAATCTTCAAATGCCTGCCCGGGCAGAGCGAAAATAAAGTCCATGGATACCGTCTCAAAAGGCACGGCGTTCAAGGCCGCCGCCAGAGCGGCCTGGTCCATCGGAGTACGCCCCAGCATTGCCTGGAATTTTTTCTGGAAAGACTGTATGCCAATGCTGATTCGGGTCACGCCTGCGTCTTTCAGTGTTTGCAGTATAGCGGGCGTCACATTGTCCGGATGGAGCTCCACACCAATACCATCGGTGATGCGGAAGTGCTCCTCCGCCGCCTGAATGACCTCCGCCAGACGGTCTGCGGCCAGAGCAGGGGTTCCTCCGCCGAAATACAGGCTGGTGGCCGTCTTCCTTTCTCCCGCCTGCTCTCCAACGAGGTGAATCTCCTTAATCAGCGCGTCGATGTAGCGGTTGCAGACATCTTTGGAATACACCGTCTTGCAGTAGGGACAGAAATCGCAGATATGTTCACAGAATGGGATGTGAATATACAGCCCCAGGTCAGAGCAGGACGCAAACGGGAGCCGCTGGTCATATTCATTTTTAAATACAAACGGCTTGGGCGAACGAGTCAGCCACATCCTTGTCAAACTGGTTATCACACTCATATCTCACCTATATATATCTCAAGTACGTCCGCAGCATATCCAGAATAATTCGGACATTTCCACGAAACAGAAGCGTATACTCGGCCACAAAAAAGTAGCCGCACTGGCTGCACAGTCCCTCCACTTCAATACAGCGGCCGCAGGTACTCACCTTGCCGTTTTCCACTACCACACATTGATGGCACGGAGCGGGGAAACTGTTGTCGATCAGATAGGAAAAGGCGCTTCTCAGGTTGAAGACCGGGGCCCCTTCCTTCATCATCCGTTCAATCATCCGACAGCAAACCGACTTGTCTTCCCTGGTCAGCGCCAATTCCCGTGTGTCTGGGTAGGGCGTGTGAAAATTGAAAGAGACGGCCCGGATATTCTTTGTGTCCCGAGCGGTCAGGCATACCTCCCGGATGGCCCCTTTGTTGATCTGGTTGATGGCCATATAGAGGCAGATGTTTCCGGCAGAGGCCTGTCGAATGTTCTCCATAATGGTATCAAAGGTATCACCTCGGATGGCGTTGTGCCGCTCCCGGTCGCCGTCCAAGCTCAGCAAAATCAAGTCGGCCTCCGGCAGGTCCAGGGGGTAAGTGCCGTTGGTCACCACGTTGACGATCAAAAAACCCATCCGCTTGGCTTCAATCACCAAGTCCCGCAGACTTTTATCACCGTCTCGCCACAAGAAGGTCTCGCCGCCGCAGAAAAACAGGATGCGCACACCCATGCCGTAGAGCATCCGCATCTCTTCCCTGAGCTGCCGATAGGGATAGATCGCTGCTGAGATGTTATTGACAGAACAGTGTTTACACGAGAGATTACACTTATCTGTTACAATAATTGTACCGAGGATGGGTTTCTTCCCGCCAGAAAGTATGGTCCTGACCCCAAACCCGGCAAAATACGCAAAGGATGATAGCTTCATGGCCCCGCCTCCTCTATTTTTCAATATAATATTAATATATCCGGCCGTGGAGCGGTTGTCCAGCATATAGGGATAAACGGTAACCGGAAGGCGATATTCGGTCAAATTGAAAAAGACGGTCGCATGACGCCAAAGCGCCATGCGGCCATCCTCTTTTCATACTTGCTATGGTCTCAGCTTACATAATTTTGCGGAACAGCGTTTTGAAATCCTCCACGGAGGCGGCCTTGGGGTTGCCGGGGGCGCAGGCGTCGGCGGCGGCGGACTGGGCCAGGAACTCCAGATCCTCCTCCTTCATGGCCTCCAGCTTGGTGGGGATGCCCACATCCACGGACAGCTGGCGCACCGCGTCGATGGCGGCCTTCCGGTAGGCGGCCTGATCCATACCGGTGGTGTCCACGCCCATGGCCTCGGCAATGTGCTTGAACTTATCGCCGGTGGCGTCCTGATTGTACTCCATGACGATGGGGAGCATCATGGCGCAGGCCACGCCGTGGGGGGTGTCATAGACCGCGCCCAGGGTATGGGCCATGGAGTGGGCGATGCCCAGGCCCACGTTGGAGAAGGCCATACCGGTGACGAACTGGCCCAGCGCCATAGCCTCCCGGCCTTCGGGGTCGTTCTCCACCGCCTTGCGCAGGTTGGCGGCGATGAGCTTGATGGCCTCCAGGTTCAGGCAGTCGGCCAGCTCCCAGGCGGCGGCGGTGGTGTAGCCCTCGATGGCGTGGGTCAGGGCGTCCATGCCGGTGGCGGCGGTGAGGCCCTTGGGCATGGTGGACATCATATCCGGGTCCACGATGGCCACGTCGGGGATGTCGTTCACGTCCACGCACACGAACTTGCGCTTCTTTTCCACGTCGGTGATGACGTAGTTGATGGTGGCCTCGGCGGCGGTGCCGGCGGTGGTGGGGACGGCGATGGTGAACACGGTGCGGTTCTTGGTGGGGGCCACCCCCTCCAGGGAGCGCACGTCGGCGAACTCAGGGTTGTTGATGATGATGCCGATGGCCTTTCCGGTGTCCATGGAAGAGCCGCCGCCAATGGCGATCATGTAATCAGCACCGCTGGCCTTGTAAGCCTCAACGCCGGCCACCACGTTCTCGATGGTGGGGTTCGGCTTGATGTCCGAATAGACCTCGTAGGCCATGCCGTTGGCGTCCAGCAAATCGGTAACCTTTTTGGTAATGCCGAACTTCACCAAATCGGGGTCGGAGGCGATAAACGCCTTTTTCACGCCCTTGGCGGTGACGATGCCGGGGATCTCCTGGATGGCGCCCTTGCCGTGGTAGGAAATACCATTGAGTACGAAACGATTGACAGCCATTGGAATCTACCTCCTATTATTTTCCGCTGTAATTTCCTGATCTTGGGTCTTCTGATAAGATCATACCCTATCTCCCGGCCTATCGTCAAGGATTTGACAGGGTAAAATTTGGCGTTCTGGGTGGTCATTTCCACCATCTTCCCTCGAAATACCGTGAAAGCGCCAAAACTCTCCCCTCCCCCATTGACAATAAAAATATGTTCTTCTATAATAATACGGTTATTATGAGTAGCAAAAAAATTGCACAAAGCGCGTCTTACAGAGACAGAAGGAGGAACAATCAAGTGCAACGGCCCGAAAATGAAAACAAAATGGGCGTCATGCCGGTAAATCGGCTACTGCTGAACATGGCCATCCCCATTATGATCTCCATGCTGGTCCAGGCACTCTACAACGTGGTGGACAGCTATTTCGTATCTCAGATCAGCCAAGATGCGCTGAACGCGGTGTCCCTGGCCTTCCCGGTGCAGAACCTGATGATCGCCGTCAGCGTGGGCACCGGCGTGGGCGTCAATGCCTTGCTGGCCCGGAGCTTAGGACAGGGAGACCAGGAAAAAGTGAACCGCTCGGCGGTAAACGGCATCTTCCTGGCGGTGGTGAGCAGTCTGGCGTTTGTCTTGCTGGGGCTCACCTGCTCCCGGCTGTTTTACACCGTACAGACCGACATACCCGGCATCATCGACTACGGCGAGGATTACATGGCCATCGTGTGCGGGCTGAGCATGGGTCTGTTCGGGGCGGTAACCATGGAACGGCTGCTCCAGGCCACGGGCCGCACGTTCTACACCATGATCGCCCAGGCGGCGGGGGCCCTGACCAACATTATTCTGGACCCCATTCTCATTTTCGGCCTGGGCCCCTTCCCCCGGATGGAGGTGGCCGGGGCCGCCCTGGCCACCGTCATCGGCCAGATCCTGGGCTGCTGCGTGTCCATCTTCTTCAACACCACCCGCAACCCGGACATCAAAATGTCCTTCAAGGGCTTCCGCCCCCATGGGCCCACCATCAAGGAAATTTACTCCGTGGGTCTGCCCTCCATTATCATGCAGTCCATCGGCTCGGTGATGGTGTTTGGTATGAACCAAATCCTCATCGCCTTCACCGACACCGCCACTGCGGTGTTCGGGGTGTACTTCAAGCTCCAGTCCTTTTTCTTCATGCCGGTGTTCGGCCTTTGCAACGGCATGGTGCCCATCGTGGCCTACAACTACGGCGCCCGGAAGCCTGAGCGCATCACCAAGACCATCAAACTGGCCGTACTGTACGCCACCATCCTCATGGCGGTGGGCTTTGCCGTGTTCCAGCTCTTCCCCGCCCCCCTGCTGGACATGTTCCGGTCGGAAGAGGACGTGGCAGGAGACCTGATCGCCATCGGTGTACCCGCCCTGCGCATCATCTCTTTCAGCTGGCTGCTGGCGGGCTTCGGCATCGTATGTTCCTCGGTGTTCCAGGCCCTGGACCACGGCGTACTCAGCCTGATCTCCTCCCTGGTGCGCCAGCTCATCGTCCTGCTGCCTGTGGCATTCCTCCTCTCCCGGCTGTTCCAGAATCTGGATGTCGTGTGGCTGGCTTTCCCAATCTCGGAACTGTTCTCGGCCACACTGTGTGCCCTGTTTATCCGCCGGGTGTACAAACAAGACATTCTACCCCTGCGCACCCAGCAGACGAATTGACGCAAATCTTTACTATTTCCTCCGATTGCCCATTGACAGCGGCGCAAATTATGCTATAATAAGGCCGTACAACTTCATAAACCTTATCAAGAGTGGCGGAGGGACCGGCCCGATGAAGCCACGGCAACCTGCAGTGCAAGGTGCCAAGTCCGGCGGAAACGCGAGATGAGGAGAGAACTGAACCATCCTGCCCCCCGCCGCCTGCGGGGGGCTTTTTCAGCCTCTTCCCTCCAAAAAGAAAGGAGAAAGCATTCAATGGCAAAACGGCTTTTCACTTCTGAATCGGTGACAGAAGGTCATCCCGACAAAATCTGCGACCAGATCTCTGATGCCATCCTGGACGCCATCATCGAAAAAGACCCCATGGCCCGTGTGGCCTGCGAGACTACTGTCTCCACCGGTCTGGTCCACATCATGGGAGAAATCACCACCTCCTGCTACGTGGACATCCCCAAAATCGCCCGGCAAGTCATTCGGGACATCGGATATGACCGGGCTAAGTACGGCTTCGACGGCGACAGCTGTGCCGTCATCTCCAACATTGACGAACAATCCCCTGACATCGCCCTGGGGGTGGACAAGGCCCTTGAGGCCAAGGAAGGCGCGTTGAACGATGGTCTGGACAACGGCGCAGGTGACCAGGGTATGATGTTTGGCTACGCCTGCAAAGAAACCCCCGAACTGATGCCCATGGCCATCTCTCTATCCCACAAACTGGCCCAGCGGCTGACCCAGGTGCGCCGAGAAAAGCTGGTGGACTACCTTCGGCCCGACGGTAAAAGCCAAGTCACTGTGGAATATGACGAGAATGGCATGCCCCTGCGGGTGGACACGGTGCTGGTCTCCACCCAGCACGCCCCCGAGGCCACGTTGGAACAGATCCGCGCCGACATGATTGAACTGGTCATCAAGCCCACCATCCCCGCAGAACTCTTTGACGAAAATACCCGTATCCTGGTCAACCCCACCGGTCGTTTCGTGGTGGGCGGCCCCCAGGGTGACTCCGGCCTCACCGGACGGAAAATCATTGTCGATACTTACGGCGGCTCCGCCCCCCACGGCGGCGGCGCTTTTTCCGGCAAGGATCCCACCAAAGTGGACCGCTCCGCCGCCTACGCCGCCCGCTGGGCTGCCAAGAACATTGTAGCCGCCGGATTGGCGAATAAATGCCAGGTGCAGCTGGCCTATGCCATTGGCGTAGCTCATCCCGTGTCCGTCCGGGTTGACACCTTCGGCACCGGCACAGTGTCCGACGCTGCCCTGGAAGATGCTGTAAACAAGGTGTTTGACCTGCGTCCCGCCGCCATCATCAAGCGGCTAGACCTGCGCAGACCCATCTACCGCCAGACTTCCGCTTACGGCCATTTCGGCCGTCCCGAGCTGGACCTGCCCTGGGAGAAAACCGACATGGTCGACGCGTTGAAAAACGCCCTGTAAATCTTCTATAATGAGCCGCCACACTTATCAATAGCTTAATCTCCCCTAAAACGGTTTTGTAAGCGGCAAGACACAGCAATATAAACAGGAGCGCCGGATGATCCGGCGCTCCTTGTTCTATTCCATCAGTTCCACCACCGTCCGCGCGTACAGCCGGGCTGCAGTGATTGCCTCTTGCAGGGTGTTACCATGCGTGCCTACCTCCACCAAAAGCATTCCAGTGGACAGGTGCTGATTAAATCGAGTGGGCCGCAGAACCAGGGGTCTGGCCAGCGTGGACCATTTATTGGCCAACGCCGACTGAATGCTCAGTGCCAGCGCCAGATTCACTTTCCAGTTGGGGTGGACCTGGCCGGTGGCATCGCTCCCCATTACCATCATCACTTGGGCACAGTTCTCCACTGTCCCCGCCACAACCTTGTAGATCGTACCATCGTTAGCCACCAGCGCATCCCGGTGCACATCCAACACCAATACGATGGAGGGATATTTTTTCAAATTCTCCGCCACACCTTCCACAGAACGGATATAGGCGTCGTTATAGCTGGGGTAGTCGTATAAGGTAGTATCATGTATCACGCCAATTCCCGCCGCCTCAAACACTGCCTTCATCTCCTCCCCCACCCGGACCATGTTATAGTTTGTGTCCAAGGTCCGGTGGTCGCCGCTTGGTTCATATACATCGGTACCGTCCATTTCATACGCCTCGCTGGCATGAGAGTGATAAATCAGTATCTTCGGCCCCTCTCCGGCCGCAGACAACTTTGGCGCGTTCTCAAGCAGCACCGGTATATCCACAGCATAATCCGTGTGATTGTAAACAGACACATTTTCCGACGTGACGTACTTCGCGGAGGTCCCTGCCACCATGGTTTTGGGAATTATCCCTTCCGACTGATTGGCGGTAGGAGCGGGAAGATCGGACTCCTCATTTTCCTCTGGCGGGTCCAACTCCAGCAAGTCTTCGCTCTCCTCCGGGGGCGGGTCACTTTCTCCAGACTCCAGTGACGGCAAAAACCCTCCCAACAAAGAGGATTGGGCCAAAACCAGCCGGTCCCAACGGGACAGTCCATCCTCTTGCTCTTCCAGCTCCAGCTCCGCCGACAACAGAGCCAGAGACACCTGGGCGCTCCCCGCCAGCTCTTTCAAATGGTCAAATGCGGCCCCCGGATCACCCACCAGCCACGCCAGCCAAACTGCCAGTATCCCCACCAATACCGCCGCTCCGGTCCGCAGTCCCCGGACCCAGGGCCGGGTTGTCCTTTTCTTTCGCATACGCTTCACCTCCCTGCATCCTATGCGGCGCGGGAAAGAAATAGACGCTTGACAGATGTGGCTTCACGGGTTATACTAAGTTAGAAAAGTATAACTAATAGGAGGAGTTGCCATGAAGCTGAAATTACCCAGAGATCAGTTTTTGAGCACCGTCCGGGTGGGGGAGAAGGGCCAGATTGTCATCCCCAAGGAAGTGCGGGACCTGTTCGAGATCGAGCCGGGGGACAACCTCCTGCTGATGGCGGACAAGAAAAAGGGCATCGCCATCGTGGCCTTCGACGGTATGGTGGATTTCATGGACGAGTCCATCCGCCAGGCCCGGAAAGCCCAGGAGGAGCAGGAGAAGGAGGGACAGAAGTGAACGCCATTGAGATTTTGGGCCTCACCAAGGAGTACGGGGGCCGCAGGGTGGTGGACCGGCTGGAGCTGTCCATCCCGGCGGGAGAACTGTTTGCCCTGCTGGGGGTGAACGGGGCGGGTAAATCCACTACCATCAAGATGCTGTCCTGTCTGGTGGCCCCCACCGAGGGCGACGGGCTGCTGATGGGCCGCAGTATTCGGACAGACAGCCGCAGGGCAAAAGAAGTGCTGGCCGTATCTCCTCAGGAAACTGCCATCGCCCCCAGCCTCACAGTGCGAGAGAACCTGGAGCTGATGGCGGGCATCTATGGCCGACCTAGAGGGCGGGTGGGCCAAGTGACGGCTCAACTGGGATTGGAGCAGTGGGTCAAACAGCGGGCCAAAACCCTGTCCGGCGGCTGGCAGAGGCGGCTGTCCATCGCCATGGCCCTGGTATCTCAGCCGGAGGTGCTGTTTCTGGATGAACCCACTCTGGGGCTGGACGTGCTGGCCCGACGGGAACTGTGGGGCGTGATTCGGGAGCTCAAGGGCCACACTACCGTCATCCTGACCACTCATTATCTGGAAGAAGCAGAATCATTGGCGGACCGTGTCGGTATTATGAATCGAGGACGCCTCCGGGCCGTGGGGACACCGGAAGAATTGAAAGCCCTGGCTGGCTGCATGAGTTTTGAGGATGCCTTTGTGACCTTGGCTGGAGAGGCGGCGGCGTCATGAGGGTAAGAGCTTTTGCCAAGCGCAACCTGAAAGAGATGCTCCGGGACCCCCTCACTGTGTTTTTCGGTCTGGGATTTCCGCTGGTGCTTTTGCTGATGATGAACGTGATTCAGCGCAACATCCCAGTGCATATCTTCGAGCTGAACACCCTGGCGCCAGGAATCGCCCTGTTTGGGCTGACTTTTCTGGCACTGTTTTCCGGCCTGCTTCTGGCCAAGGACCGAGCGTCCGCTTTTCTGTCCCGGTTGGCCGCTTCTCCCATGACGGCCTCCGACTTCCTTCTCGGTTATCTGCTGCCCATGCTGCCCATCGCCGTGGGACAGACCGTCCTCTGCCTGGGCGCGGCGGTGGTCCTTGGTCTGCCCTTAACCTGGAACCTGCTGGCCGCGGCAGCCTCCCTCCTCCCCTCGGCCCTGCTTTTCATTGCTCTGGGCCTGCTTTGCGGCACGCTCTTCAACGACAAGCAGGTGGGCGGTATGTGTGGGGCCATTCTCACCAACGTAACCGCTTGGCTGGCGGGGATCTGGTTCGACCTGTCCCTGGTCGGCGGGTCTTTCCAGACAGTAGCTTATATTCTTCCCTTCGTTCACGGGGCAGATGGAGCCAAAGCCGCTTTGGCGGGAGAGTGGGCCGCCCTTCCGGAACATCTGATCTGGGTGTCCGCCTGGGCGGCGGCGGTGATGGTCCTAGCGGTATGGCTGTTCCGGCGGCGGCTGGCGGAGCGGTGACAAAGCACCGTAAAACCACACTATTTTACAAAAACAGGAAAACATTCAGGCTTGAAAATCCTTTCCACCTGTGCTAGTATAGAGTGCACAAGAGAAGGACTGAACAGAGTCCCCGCAAGTGGATTTTTTCAGGCCTTCCAAAGGAAAGGTGAGGTCGTTATGGGTTTCTTTGGAATGCAGAAGGTTGATTCCCCGGTAGATGTTCCGGCCCTTCCCAATGAGGAGCCGGTAAGCGCCCCTGCCCCCGCAAGGGCGGGCAGCACCGTAATTGCCCAGGGCATCACATTTACCGGCACCCTGCGGGGTGAGGGCGTGATTCAGGTCGAAGGCGTCGTGGAAGGCGAGTTCGACCTGACTGGTGCGGTAATCGTAGCGGAATCTGGGTTGATCCGCGGTCCGGTGGCGGCGGACGTGGTCCGTGTGGCCGGTCGGATTGAGGGCAATGTCCATGCCAGAGAGCACATGCGCTTGGAATCCTCCGGCAGCTTGGATGGCGATGTGACCACTGCCTCCCTGGTGGTGGAAGATGGCGGCATCCTGAATGGCCGCTGCACTACCGTAAAGCCTCAGCAGGCTCTGGAGCCGGAACTAAGCGGGGTTCGGGGACCGGGCGAACTGCAATTCGGTCCGGAGTTTGAGCTGGACGAAGAAAAATAAAAGAGCCGCCGGCGCATGTGGACCATACACATCGGATGTACCTGTGCCCCTTGGAAAAAGCACGATGTCACCATCGTGCTTTTTTCGAGCGCATAAACGGATCCAAAATATTTTGAAGACGTTTCTGCCGCCTGACAGCCAAATTTTTCGGACGCTTGGCTTTTTACACCCTGACTATTTCACGAAAACGAGGTATTCCCATGCAAGACATACAGAAAGCGGAACTCTTTGAACGAACGCCCATTCCTCGGGCCGTCCTCACCCTGGCCGTGCCCACTGTCTTAAGTTCACTGGTGATGGTGCTTTACAACTTGGCCGATACCTACTTCGTCGGCATGCTTCAGGACTCTGTTCAAAACTCTGCCGTTACTCTAGCCGCGCCGGTTCTATTGGCTTTCAATGCAGTAAACAATTTATTTGGCGTGGGCTCATCCAGTATGATGAGCCGCGCTCTAGGCGCCAAGGACTACGACACCGTGCGGCGCAGCTCCGCCTTTGGTTTCTACAGCGCCTTGATCAGCGGCGTCCTCTTCTCCATCCTGGCCACCGTGTTCCGCACCCCGCTGCTAGTCATGCTGGGAGCAGATGCCGGTACCACGCAAGCCACCATGGAATATATGCGCTGGACTGTGAGCTGTGGGGCGGTGCCTGCCATTCTCAACGTAGTACTGGCCTATCTGGTGCGCTCCGAGGGCGCCACCCTTCACGCCAGCATCGGCACCATGAGCGGCTGCGCCCTGAACATTGTGCTGGACCCCGTTTTCATCCTTCCCTGGGGGCTGGGCATGGGGGCGGCGGGGGCAGGATTTGCCACCTTCTTGTCCAACTGCTTCGCCTGCCTGTATTTTTTCATTCTGCTGTTTGTACGGCGGGGGAAAACCTATGTCTGCATTCAGCCTGCCATGGCACGCCCCCGGAGGGCGCTGGTAAAGGGAGTGTTCGGCGTGGGTATCCCCGCCGCCATCCAGAATCTGCTTAACGTCACCGGCATGACGGTGCTCAACAATTTCACCGCCGTCTTTGGTGCGGACGCCATCGCCGCCATGGGAATCGCTTATAAGCTCAACATGGTTCCCATGTACATCGCCATGGGCGTCTCTCAGGGATTGATGCCTTTAGTAAGCTACAATTACGGCAGCGGAAACAGCAGCCGGCTGAAAAAGGCGGTATTTTTTGCTGAAAAGGTATCCCTCAGTTTTATGGTCGTGGTATCAACAGGCTATTTTTTCGCCTCCGGCCCCCTCATCAGCATGTTTATGAAAACCGAAGCGGTGGTGGCTTATGGCTCCCAATTCCTCCGCCGCATGTGCATAGCTCAGCCATTCCTGTGTATGGACTTTTTGGCGGTGGGTGTGTTCCAGGCCTGCGGCCTTGGACAATACGCCCTTGCATTTGCCATTCTTCGCAAAATTGTGTTGGAAATCCCCGCCCTGTACATTCTGAACTACTTTCTCCCCCTTTACGGCCTGGCCTACGCCCAAACTGTGGCCGAGGTGGTGCTGGCTGGGGCCGCCGTAGTCATCTTAGTGCGCCTATTTCATCAAATGTCCATTGAGGGCACCCCGCTTCAACGCCGGACCGTAAAAAAATAATCTTCCTCCCCCCTTTCCTTTTTCTATAACTTAGCCGATATGTAATATGGAAGATTTGGAAAGGGGGGTAAACATGGGAATTCAACCTGTCTCCGGCATAAACCACGAGGACCCGTCTGTTTTGGGACAGCCCGATGAAAAGCTGACCGGTCCACTGGCACAGTCCCTGAAAAAGCAGGAGGAAAATCAGACCTCCCTTACTGAAATGATACGCGAGGCAAAAGAAAAAGCGGACGCCCAAAGAGAAAAATTTAAACTGGCCAAGGCCACCCCCCGGTACGGAGACGCACCTTTGGAGGCATATGCCCGTTTAAACCGGGCCCGGACTCAAGCCCAGGTGAGTTCTGCCGCAGGATATGCCCGCCGCCGCATCGCCCAGCTGGAGTCCGCGCAGCGCTCCGACCCAGACCACGCCGACCAGATCAAAGCCGCCGTCACTCAACTGAAAAAAGCGGTGAGCCGGGCAGGCAAAAAAAAGCTGGAGCTGAATCGGGAACAGCTGGCACGGGCCCGTCAAAAGCGTATGGCGCGGGAGAACAAGCGCCGCGAGGAACAGCGCATCAAGCAAGAACTGCGCCGGAGCCAATCCATGCGGGCTATCCGAGAATCGGGATATATCCGAGAGACAGACATCGCCAACCGGCAGGCGGACCAACTTACCGCCACTAAAATGGAGCTGCGGCTGCAGGCCGAACAGTTGGGTATCGCTGCTCAGAAGTCTATGGATGCCGCTGTACAGCAGTATTCCTCTGCGGCGCAGACAGCAGAGGCGGTCTCCTCCGCCTCCGCGCCTCAGGTTGACGTGCAGGCATAGACATTTGACGAGTTCTTCAACTCAAGCGGCCGTGTGACACTGGCGTCACATGGCCGCTTTCTTACGGTTGCGCATAATAAAAAAGTCTGATATGATTTATAGACCCCTGTTGTAATAATTAGAAATGGAGGCAAACAAATGTTATTTTTAGAATATCCCAAGTGCACCACCTGTCAAAAAGCCCGAAAATGGCTAGAGTCCAATGGAGTTTTTTTTACCGCACGGCATATTAAAGAGGACAACCCCACCGCCGATGAACTGAGGCTATGGTACCAGCGCAGCGGTCTGCCTCTGAAAAAATTTTTCAACACCAGCGGTCTCAAGTACAAAGAGCTGGGCCTGAAGGACAAACTGCCCCATATGAGCGAAGAAGAGCAGTTCGCCCTGCTGGCGTCGGACGGGATGCTGGTCAAACGCCCCATATTGGTGGGGGAACATTTTGTATTGACAGGATTCCGTGAAACGGAGTGGAGCGCCGCCCTTGGCAAATAAGGATTGGAAACTCCCCCCATTTGTCCGGCAAATGCTCACTATTCATAGATCTGCTGGGCACCGCTGATGGCCTGTTCCAGATAGGTGTCGATCCACTGGGAGGCTCCCTCAGCGTTCCGCTCCCGCAGCAGGGCATACAAAGTCTGGGTATTGCTCACCAGCGCGGAAATACCGTACCGGTCGCAAAAACGCACCCACAGGGCTATCACCGGCGGTTTGAAAGAATAATAGATGAGCGGCACGATGCTGTTGCCCCCTACCAGGGCCAGCTCGTGCTGAAAGGCAAAGGCCGCCTCCGCCGCTTCCAACGGATGAGAGGCGGCCGCCATGCGGTCCAGCACCTCTCCCAACCGCTCCAGCCCCTGGTCGGAGGCGTACAGGATGGCCCGCTCCGCCGCCAGGTGCTCCAGCGCCCGGCGAACCTCCAATATGGAGCGGATCTCATCCCGGCCCAGCACGCCTCCTTTGTACTGCATGATGGCGATGAGGGTGCTTAAGTTCCCCCGGCGGCGGTAGTCGGCCACGCAGGTGCCCTGCCGGGGCCGGACCTCCAAAAAGCCCTGCTCGGACAGCTCGGCAAGGCCGCTGTTCACCACGGTGCGGCTCACCTGCATCTGCTCGGCCAAGGTCCGCTCCGGGGGCAGCTGGGTGCCCACCGGCAGCGCCCCGGAGAGGATCATCCCCTGGAGCTGCTGGACGAACAGGTCCTTCAGGCTGGGGGCGGACAGCTTGGCGAATTCCATGATAATTCCTCCTCTGGTTCTGGTCATGCCACATATCACGAGGAGGAGTTTATCATATAAGATCGACAAAAGCAAGAAGTGGAAACTGTGGATAAAGCAGAAAATTTGGAAAGATTTCCGGGCGGTTGACGCAAAGACACGAAAATGGTAAAATTATGATATCACTTGGTTGGACCAGAGAGAGGAGAGATTTTTATGGATCAGGTCCGGGTCATTGAGGTGAAGCAGAGCGTGTTCGCCGACAACGACAGGCGGGCGGCGCAGCTGCGCCAGGAGCTGAAGGAGCGGGGAATTTTTCTGCTCAATCTGATGAGCTCCCCCGGCGCGGGCAAGACTACCACCCTGAAGCGCACGGTGGAGCTGTTAAAGGACGAGATCAAAATCGGTGTGATGGAGGCGGATATCGACTCCGACGTGGACGCCCGGACCATGGCGGCGACGGGGGTGAGGTCCATCCAGCTCCACACCGGCGGCATGTGCCACCTGGACGCCGACATGACCCGCCAGGGGCTGGACGAGCTGCTGGCGGAGAGCGGCGTGGAGCTGGCTATTTTGGAGAATGTGGGCAACCTGGTGTGCCCGGCAGAGTTCGACACGGGGGCGGTGAAGAACGCCGCCATTCTATCCGTCCCCGAAGGGGACGACAAGCCGCTGAAATACCCGCTGATGTTCCAGGTATGCGACGTGGTGCTTATCAATAAGATCGACGTGGCCCCTTATTTCGACTTCGACCTGGACCGGTGCGCCGAGTATATCCGTATGCGCAACCCGGAGGCCAAGGTGATTCCCATCTGCGCCAAGACCGGCGAGGGCGTGGAAGAATGGGCCAAGTGGCTCCGGGAGCAGGTCCAAGCGTGGAAGAGCTGAGAACCCGTATTCGCAACCTCAATTCACCGTCTAGCCGGGTGTTTCGGCTATGAATACAGGTTCTGAGTCCCCTTGCCAAGAGAGAGGAGAGAAGACATGAGCGAGACAAAATTTCCCTTGGACGAGAGCAAGCTGTCCTTTGAAATTCCCAAGACGGATCACCCCCGGGAGAAGATCGTCAAGCTGGGCAAAATGATCACCGACCGGGTGCCCGCCAAACTCCACGGGGTCACCGGGGAGGACCCGGAGTACTGGGGCCTGGCCGGGCTGGTCACCGACGAGATGGCCGACGTGGCCATGAAGATGAAGGTACGCAAGCCAAAGACCTTTGGGCAGATTCAAAAGCTCACCGGCATGGAGCCGGAAAAGCTGCAAAAGGTGCTGGACGAGATGAGCCTCATCGGCCTCATCGAGTACCACTGGGAGAACCTGGACGGCAAAAACCCCAGCCACGAAAAGCGGTACGTCCTGCCTATGTTCGTACCGGGCAGCGCGGAGTTCTTCAACATGCGCCGGGCCCAGATTGACGAGCACCCCGAGGTGGCCGCCTTCTTCGAGCGGATGACCTTCCTGCCCCTGGAGAAGATCACCCCCATGGTGCCCCCCGGCGGGGCGGGCATCGGTATGCACGTGATCCCGGTGGAGCAGGCCATCGGCATGGAGAGCAAGTCCATCTCCATCGAGCACATCTCCCACTGGCTGGACAAGTACGAGGGCAAATACGCCGCCTCTCCCTGCTCCTGCCGGATGAGCCGGGCCAAGCTGGGAGAGGGCTGCGGCGACGACGCCGAGGACTGGTGCATTGCCGTGGGCGACATGGCGGACTATGTGGTGGAGACGGACAAGGGGGGCCGCTACATCACCAAGGAGGAGGCCCTGGAGATCTTCCGCAAGGCGGAGGCCAACGGCTACGTCCACCAGATCACCAACATCGACGGCGACCAGAAAATTTTCGCCATCTGCAACTGCAACGTCAACGTGTGCAACGCCCTGCGCACCAGCCAGCTCTTCAACACCCCCAACATGAGCCGGTCGGCCTATGTGGCCAAGGTGGAGCAGGACAAGTGCGTGGCCTGCGGCGGCTGCGTGGAGGTGTGCCCCGCCGGGGCGGCCAAGCTGGGCCAGAAGCTGTGCGCCAAGGACGGCGCTCCCATCCAATACCCCAGGCAGGAACTGCCCGACGAGGTGAAGTGGGGCCCGGAGAAGTGGTCCGTCGACTACCGGGACAAGAATCGGATCAATACCCACGAGACAGGCACAGCCCCCTGTAAGACAGCCTGTCCCGCCCACATCGCGGTCCAGGGCTATTTGAAGCTGGCGGCCCAGGGGAAGTACACCGAGGCGCTGGAGCTCATCAAGAAGGAGAACCCCTTCCCCGCCGTGTGCGGCCGGGTGTGCAACCGCCGGTGCGAGGAGGCCTGCACCCGGGGGACCATCGACCAGGCCGTGGCCATCGACGAGGTGAAAAAGTTCATCGCCCAGCAGGATCTGAAGGCGGAGCACCGCTTTGTGCCGGAAAAGGTGATCCCCAAGGTGGAGGGGACCTTCTCCCAGAAGATCGCCGTCATCGGCGGCGGCCCGGCGGGGCTGTCCTGCGCCTTCTACCTGGCCCTCAAGGGCTACGAGCCCACCGTGTTTGAGAAAAACAAGGAGCTGGGCGGCATGCTGCGCTACGGCATCCCCAGCTTCAAGCTAGAGAAGGACGTGCTGGACGCGGAGATCGACGTGATCCGGGCCCTGGGGGTGGACTTCCGCTGCGGGGTGGAGGTGGGCCGGGACCTGACCCTGGACGACCTGCGGGCCCAGGGCTACGAGGCGTTCTACATCGCCATCGGCTGCCAGCGGGGCCGCCTGCCCGGCATACCCGGGGAGTCCTCTGAGGGCGTGTGGTCCGCGGTGGAGTTCCTCCGCCGGGCCCTGGCGGAGGGGAGACTGAAGGTTCCCGGCAAGACCGTGGTGGTGGGCGGCGGCAACGTGGCCATCGACGCCGCCCGGACCGCCCGCCGCTGCGGGGCGGACAGCGTCCAGATGTACTGCCTGGAGCCCCGGGACAGAATGCCCGCCTCCCTGGAGGAGATCGCCGAGGCGGAGGAGGAGGACATCGGCATCCAGTGCGGCTGGGGCCCCAAGGAGGTCCTGACCGAAAACGGCAGGGTGTCCAGAGTGGTGTTCATGCGGTGCACCAGCGTCTGGGACGATCAGGGCCGGTTCGCCCCCCAGTACGACGAGCAGGACACCCTCACCGTTCCCTGTGACCACGTGGTCCTGTCCATCGGCCAGAGCGTGGAGTGGGGCAGCCTGCTGGAGGGCAGCGGGGTGGAGCTGGCCCGGGGCGGCTGGGCCAAGGCAGACGCCAAGACCTATCAAACCGCCCAGCCCGACGTGTTTGTGGGCGGCGACGCGTACACCGGCCCCAAGTTTGCCATCGACGCCATCGCGGGGGGCAAAGAGGCGGCGGTGTCCCTCCACCGTTTCGTCCAGCCGGACGCCAGCATGACCATCGGCCGGGACCCCCGGTACTTTGTGGAGCTGGACAAGAACAACATCAAGGTGGAGCAGTACGACACGGCCGCCCGCCAGATCCCCGGCATGGACGACAGCTTTGACTGGAAAAAGTCCTTCCGGGACGCCAAGCGCACCTTCACCGAGGAGCAGGTCAAGGCGGAGACCGCCCGCTGCCTGGGCTGCGGCGCGTCCATCGTGGACCCCAACAAGTGCATCGGCTGCGGCCTGTGCACCACCCGGTGCGAGTTTGACGCCATCCACCTCCACCGGGAGCGGCCGGAGTGCTCCACCATGATCAAGAGCGAGGACAAGATGAAGGCCATCCTGCCCAACATGCTCAAGCGGGAGATCAAGATCAAGCGGGCCGCCCGTAAGGCCAAAAAGTAGGCCATGCACGAGCTGGGCATTGTGTTCCACATCATCAAAAGCGTGGAACAGACGGCGGAGGACAACGGCCTGAAAAAGGTATGCGCCGTGGTGCTGGAGCTGGGGGAGGTGTCCGGCGTGGTGCCGGACTACCTCACCGACTGCTGGAAATGGGCTGCGGCCAAGTCGGAGCTGGCCAGCGGGTCGGAGCTGCGGGTGGAGACTCTGCCCGCCGTTACCCGCTGCGGCGGCTGCGGCAGGGACTACCCCACCGTGGCCCACGGCCGGACCTGCCCCCACTGCCAAAGCGATAACACCTGGCTTTTGACCGGAAACGAGGTGAGCATCAAGGAGATTGAGGCATATTGACCGGCTATGTAAAAGAGAGAGAAATGGGGCGGAGCCCCAAAAGGAGGAAAAAACAATGCTGTTTCAAATCTATGGAGACGGCGCGGGCTGGCAGCTGCTGGGCTGGCTGCTGGTGTTCACCGGGCTGGTGCTGGCCAACGAGTTCGCCCGCCGGAGCAAGCTGGGCGGCATCATCTGCTTTTTGGGTATTCCGGCGGCGCTCACCGTCTACTTCATCGCCATCTACGTTTGCGCCGGAATGGGGATGGACTGGGTCCTGCACAACCAGACCTACACCCACATGAACAGCTGGTTCCACTACGCCAAGCTGTATGCCGCCACGGCGGGGTGCATCGGTTTCATGATGCTCAAGTACAAGTGGAGCGTCGGCAAAACGGAATGGTTCAAGGTGTTCCCCTTCGTCATCGTGGCCATCAACATTCTGATCGCCGTGGTTAGTGACTTTGAGTCCGGCGTAAAGGGACTGATGTCCCTGGCGGAGAACGGCGACCGCTGGTGGCTGTCCAGCGAGAACGTGTGGCTGTACGGCGGCTGGTGGAACTGGGTCAACGGCATCGCGGGAATCATCAATATTTTGTGCATGACGGGCTGGTGGGGCATCTACGCCTCCAAGGACAAGCGGGACATGCTGTGGCCGGACATGACCTTTGTATACATCCTGGCCTATGACCTGTGGAACTTCGAGTATACCTACAACAACCTGCCCACCCACACCTGGTACTGCGGCCTGGCCCTGCTGCTGGCCCCCACCTTTGCCAACGCCCTGTGGAACAAGGGCGGCTGGATTCAGAACCGGGCCAACACCCTGGCCCTGTGGTGCATGTTCGCCCAGGTATTCCCCCTGTTCCAGGACGAGGGCCGGTTTGCCGTCCTGCCGGTGCTGTACGCCGACGGGGTGATGAACCCGGCGGTGCGGCCCGCCGCCGCCGACCCCACCATGCAGGGCGTGGTGGCCGTCATCGCCCTGGCGGTGAATGTGGTGGCGCTGGCCTTTATCATCAAGCGGTCCATTGAGCAGAAAAAGAACCCCTACAAGAACGAGATCTTCACCGACCAGAAGGATTTCCAGTTGGCTATGGCCCGGGCGGAGGGCAGGTGACCTTCCCCCGCGCCGTTCCAGAACTCAATCGACAAACCACGCCGGCCTGCGGAATATTCTGCAGGCCGGTTCCTCTTTCCCCAAAAGGGATTGACATTTTTCTCATCCTTGGGTACAATGGGGCGTAATTGCGGGAGGATTTCAGACTAAACCCTCATTTCCCCCCGTAACAAACGGAGGAGAGATACGATGAAACGAGAAAATTTCCGCTCCCGGCTGGGCTTCCTGCTGGTGAGCGCCGGGTGCGCCATCGGCATCGGTAATGTGTGGAAATTCCCCTATGTCACCGGGGAGAACGGCGGCGGCGTGTTCGTGCTGTTCTACCTGCTGTTTCTGGTGATTATGGGCATACCCGTGCTCACCATGGAGCTGGCGGTGGGCCGGGCCAGCCGCAAGAGCGCCGTGCTGGGCTACCGGGCCCTGGAGCCCGCCGGGTCCAAATGGCACATCCACGGCTGGTTCTGCCTGATCGGCTGCTACCTGCTGATGATGTATTACACCACCGTGTCCGGCTGGATGCTGGGCTACTTCTTCAAGTTCGCCGGGGGCACTTTCGAGGGGCTGACCCTGGAGGCGGTGGACGGGGTCTTCCCCGCCATGCAGGGCAACCCCACTGAGATGACCGTTTGGATGGCGGTGACGGTGCTGGCGGGCTTCCTGGTGTGCTCCCTGGGCCTCCAGGGCGGCCTGGAGCGGGTGACCAAATGGATGATGCTGGGCCTGCTGGCCCTCATCGTGGTGCTGGCCGTCCACAGCCTCACCCTGCCCGGCGCGGGGGAGGGCGTCAAGTTCTACCTCCTGCCCGACTTTGGCCGGGCGGTGGAGCAGGGCCTCGGCAAAGTAATCACCGCCGCCATGAACCAGGCGTTCTTCACCTTGAGCCTGGGCATCGCCGCCATGGAGATCTTCGGCAGCTACATGAGCCGGGACAACACTCTGGCCGGGGAGGCCGCCCGGATCTGCGGACTGGACACCTTCGTGGCCGTTATGAGCGGCCTCATCATCTTCCCCGCCTGCTTCTCCTTCGGGGTGGAGCCGAACGCAGGCCCTCCCCTCATCTTCGTCACCCTGCCCAAGGTGTTCACCAACATGGCCGGGGG
>ERZ808028.580-NODE-580-length-29202-cov-4.109322_pt1 | contig 29202 bp, 29 predicted proteins | sample MGYA00380184_ERZ808028 | MGnify/ENA primary metagenome ERZ808028 (study PRJEB31490, sample SAMN06133397) | mouse gut metagenome | isolation source: J8_1 | host: mice | place: China: Chengdu | collected 2015-05 ...
CATGTAGCAAAAGACGGCGACTCCAGCGGGAAAAGCATGAGTCTGAAAGCCCCGCAGGAGCGTACTTTGCGACGAGGCAAGCTAAGTGCGCCACGTCCTGTGGCAACGCTTGCATGACCAACGCCCTGTAGGCCCGAGATTGAAGCCTGAAGCTAGAAAAGTCCTTCTGTAGCGAAATGTACGGTGGAGAACACATTTTGGTGAAGAGCCATTAGTTGATTAACATATGTTTAAGAGATATTTCATACAGCGATTTTTATCAATATTTTGATTTTCATAAATGGACTTCGGATGAACGATTTCATTAGTAAATGAATGATATACTTGTTATACTTATACTATTGTAAGGAGGATTTTTCATGAAACAATATTTAGAGCTATGTAAGCATGTACTTGAAAATGGTACGAAAAAAGAAGATCGCACGGGGACGGGGACGTATAGTACGTTTGGCTATCAAATGCGATTTGATTTGCAGCAAGGTTTTCCATTGTTAACGACGAAGAAAACTGCTTTTCGTTTAATCGTGTCGGAATTATTATGGTTTTTAAAAGGCGACACGAATGTCCGCACATTAATTAAAGAAAAAAATCCGATTTGGGATGAATGGGCATTTGAACAATGGGTAAGCAGCTCGGAATATGACGGTCCAGATATGACGGATTTTGGATTACGTGCAGCGAAAAATCCTGAGTTTAATGAAGTTTATCAAGAGGAAATGAAGAAATTTAAAGAGCGCGTATTGGCTGATGAGGAATTTGCTAACCAATATGCAGATTTAGGACCAGTTTACGGGAAACAATGGCGTTCTTGGGAAGCAAACGGCGAAACAATCGATCAAGTTCAAAATGTCATTAAAAGCATTAAAGAAAATCCAGATTCAAGAAGACATATTGTGTCAGCTTGGAACCCTGCTGAAGTAGATGATATGGCACTTCCACCTTGTCACACATTATTCCAGTTTTATGTGGCGGACGGGAAGTTATCTTGCCAGTTGTATCAAAGAAGTGCGGATATTTTCTTAGGTGTCCCATTCAATATCGCTTCTTACGCGTTACTTGTTCAATTAATCGCTAAAGAATGTGGTCTTGAAGTAGGTGAGTTTGTGCATACATTAGGAGATGCGCATATCTATTCGAACCATGTGGACCAAGTGAATGAACAATTGGAGAGAGCACCAAGAACACTTCCGACAGTGCACATTCATGATGAAGGAAAATCGATTTTTGAATTGGAAACAGCTGATATCGAGTTAGTTGGTTATGATCCACATCCGAGAATTAAGGCACCAATTGCGGTGTAAAGGAGAGTTAGAATGATTTCATTAATGGTCGCACATGACCCGAATTTTGTAATGGGTGCCAACAATGATTTACCTTGGTATATTCCAGAGGATTTAAAGTATTTTAAAGAAACGACGATGGGGAAAGCGATGATTATGGGACGAAAAACATATGAATCGATCGGGAAACCATTACCAGGTCGTTTAAATATTGTCTTAACACGCAATGAAACGTTTCAAGCTGAGGGCGTTGTCGTCGTGCATACGTTAGATGAAGCGATTGAAAAAGCTCGTGAATATGCGGATGAAGTGATGGTTATCGGTGGTGCGGAAATTTTCAAAATGTCATTAGACATCGCGGACCGTTTATATATTACGGAAATTCATGAAACGTTTGAAGGGGATACGTTTTTCCCTACTTATGCAAAAGGCTGGACGTTGACGAGTAAGACGGAAAAAATGACATCTAAAACGGGTACAACTTTTACGTATTTAGTATATGATCGTGAAAAATAAAAAAAGAAGGGAGTCATCTCCCCTCTTTTTCGTTTAAGTATAAAAGTAAATGCTCGCATACATCGAAGCGCAGCCGAGAATGACAAAAACATGCCAAATTGCGTGGTTGTAAGGTATGGCGCGCCAAGCATAAAAGATTGCACCGATTGTGTACAGTATACCGCCAGTTAGTAGTAAATAAAAGCCATTTAATGTAATGCTTGCGATTAAAGGTTTGATGGCGATGACGATTAACCAGCCCATTGCCACGTAGAAAATGAGCGAGACAAATTCAAAACGGTGGATAAAAAAGACTTTAAATAAAATGCCGAGAATCGCAAGACCCCATACGATGCCAAATAATGTCCAACCTAATGCACTTTGCAATGAGATGAGGACAAATGGGGTGTAGGTTCCAGCGATTAATAAGTAAATGGAAGAATGGTCAAATATTGAAAACAATCTTTTCAGTTTTACTGGCATACTATGAAGTAATGTGCTCATGACAAATAATAATAACATCGTCGTTCCAAAGATCGAGTAGCTGACGACATGAATGGCTGAGCCGTATTTAGCACCTTTAATAATGAGTAATACGAGGGCTGGGATAGACAAAACCGCACCAATCCCATGGGTAATTGCATTCCACAATTCTTCGTTTTTTGTTTTGTAATCAAATGCATCTATCAAATTTAAGTGCCTCCTTGTCTATTGTTATATGAATATATTAATACAATGATTACATTTTAGAAAGGGTTATGACTTTGAAACCTATTTATATTGTAACAGACTCAACTGTTGACTTAAGTAAAGAAGTAGTAGAACAATACAACATTCACGTTGTTCCATTAAATATCCAAATTGATGATGAAGCGTATACAGATGGAGTAAATATTAAACCAGATGAATTTTTAGTGTTAATGCGTGATTCGAAAGAGTTACCGAAAAGTTCACAACCTGCTGTTGGGGTGTTTAAAGAATTATATGATGAACTCGGAGCAGATGGTGCAGAAATTATTTCCATCCATATGACGAGTGGCATGAGTGGTACTTTCCAATCGGCTGAAACAGCTGCGGGGATGACCAATAGTAAAGTGACAGTGATTGATTCGAAGTTTATTTCACATGGCTTATCTTTCCAAGTAGTAGAAGCAGCAGAGATGGCTCAAAAAGGTCATTCGGCAGCGGAAATTTTGGCACGTATTGAAGAAGTTCGACAAACGACGACATTGTTTTTAGTCGTTGATAAATTAGATAATTTAGTGAAAGGTGGCCGCATTGGGAAAGGGCGTGCATTAATTGGTTCGATTTTAAATATTAAACCAGTTTTCGCTTTAAAAGATGGTGTTTTATCATCTCTTAGTCAAATGCGTGGACATCGCCAAGCTGTAAAGTATTTATATAAAATGTTTACAGAGCAAACATCAGGGAAAATTATTAAAAAAGTAGGTATTGCACATGCCAATGGTTTAGCAATTGCAGAACCATTAAAACAATTATTGGAAGAGTTCGGTGTGAAAGATGTGCCGTTAACGATTACAACACCAATTGTCAGCACGCATACAGGAGAAGGTGCTGTTGGGTTTATGTTTTACACTGAATAATAGACATTTGACAACATGATTGATTCATAATTTTAACTAAGAGGAAGTTGCGATATGAGAAAGCTAATGATTATTATTTTCTCAACCTTATTATTTTTGACCGCTTGTGCTTCCCCGTTGTCTGATGATGGGGAAGTTGTGACGGAAAGGGTTTATCCTGAATTTGAAGAAATAGAAATTCCAAGAACATTTTTGCCAAAACCGATTACAGTTGTTGGATTAGGGGATTCTTTAACAGAAGGGATCGGTGATGAGCTGAAAAACGGGGGCTATTTTGGTCGATTGTCCATATTGATGGAGGACTGGACGGGTATTTCAGATGTGGAAGCGACGAATTTAGCGAAAAAAGGTCGAAGAAGTGATCAGCTCATAGAACAACTTGAGAAGACAGCTGTTCAAGAACATATTCAACAGGCGGACATGATTTTAATAACCATTGGCGGAAATGATTTAATGAAAATTATTAAACGCGATTTATTTAAATTACGAGTGAAACCATTTTATGAGGAGATGGAAAAGTTTGCTGACCGTTTATCAGAAGTTTTTTCGATCATTCGAGCGCTAAATGATGAAGCGGTTATTGTCATTGGTGGGTTATACAATCCATTTTCAATTGTTGGTGAGGAGCCATTGGAATTAAAAGAAATTTTAGCGGATTGGAATACCATTATTGCCAATCAAACTTATTTAGACGGAAAAGCTTGTTTTGTCGATGTGTATGATTTGTTTTATTCGAACGATAATATGGTCTATCATACGGATTTTTTCCACCCGAATGCGAAGGGCTATGCAGAAATGACCGAGCGTTATATTGAAAGCTTGAAAGAATGTAATTTGAAAGAATTATCGAATGGAAACTTTGATTTGTAGGAGTTGGTTGAATGAATCTGTGGAAGGTCGGCTTCTTTTTATTAGCTGGAAGCATTTTGGCAGGTATCATCTATATTATTGTAATGATTGGCGGTGTTGCTGATTCAGAAGCACTGCCAAAAGCTAAGGAGATTCCATCTACGGCTAGTGTATTAACGGTCCAATCGACTAAAAAAGATTTAGAAGGGATTGCCAACTCTTTCATTTACCGTGCGATGGAGGAAGATATGGACATTCAATTGGCTGTGGAAGATGAAATTATTTTATCGTCGGAATTGATTGTTTTTTCTTATCGCTTACCAGTAAAAATGCATTTTAATCCGGTCGTACTAGATGATGGGAATTTAATGTTAAAACAATCTTCATTGGAATTGGGGCAGCTTAATTTGCCACCTTCAACTGTATTGAAAGTGTTAAAAGATTCTTCTAAATTACCCCCATGGATGATTGTTCGACCGAAAGAAGAAGAGATTTTTATTGATTTAGATGATTTGCCGATTTCAGGCGACTTGAAAGTGCGTGCGAAAGAAGTTAATTTGAAAGAAGATGAAATTATTTTAGAAATCGTTATTCCAGAAAATATGGGAGGGAAATAAATGGCAATTCAACAAGCGACATTTGCAGGTGGTTGTTTTTGGTGCATGGTAAAGCCGTTTGATCGTTATGAAGGTGTGTTAAAAGTTGTGTCGGGCTATACGGGTGGAGACATTGAAAATCCATCGTATGAACTCGTTTGTACGAATACAACTGGGCATCGTGAAGCGGTTCAAATGACATTTGATGATGAAGTCATTTCCTATCAAGAGTTGCTGAAGATTTTCTGGCAACAGATTGACCCAACAGATGCAGGCGGCCAGTTTTTTGACCGTGGTGAATCGTATCAAACTGCGATTTTCACGCATTCTGAAGAACAGCGAAAAGAAGCGGAAGCCTCTAAACAACAGTTAGAAGAGAGCGGCATATTTTCTAGTCCGATCATGACAGAAATTTTGCCTGCCAAACCATTTTATTTGGCAGAAGAAGGTCACCAAGATTATTATTTGAAAAATCCTGACCATTATGAACGTTATTCCATCGGTTCAGGAAGAGTTCATTTTATCGAAAAACATTGGAAGGAGTCCTAATGATGAAAGAAGATTTGAAAAATAAGTTAACCGATATGCAGTATCATGTAACACAAGAAAATGGTACTGAACCACCTTTTCAAAATGAGTATGATGCGCATTATGAAGAAGGAATTTATGTAGATCTTATCTCAGGAAAGCCTTTGTTTAGTTCAAAAGATAAATACGATGCAGGCTGTGGTTGGCCGAGTTTTACAAAGCCGATTGAAACGGTGGAAGTGACGGAGCATTTCGATGATTCGTTTGGCATGCGTAGAGTGGAAGTGCGCAGTAAAACAGCAGATTCACATTTAGGACATGTGTTTCCAGATGGTCCAAGTGACGCGGGTGGTTTAAGGTATTGTATTAATTCAGCGGCATTGAAATTCATTCCAGTTTCGGAAATGGAAGCGCAAGGTTACGGCGAATATTTAAAGTTGTTTGAGGACTAAGGATGATGAATAAATCATTTTATCAATTTGCACTCGCATTTCGTGGTGGCAAAAAAGAAGATGAGAAAGCAGTATTCGCGGAAGCGATGTTTAAAGATTTAAGTTTCCCAAAAGATGAACAAGCATATGATCCATTGTCACGATATGTTGAAGAAGAAGCACATGCTGAAATGAAGTCTGTTGTGTTCGATGACTTATATGCTTTGTATGAAGAGCGTATCTAATCTTTTAGCACTTGTTCAAAATATGTGATGAATAAGGCGGTTTTAGCGGAATGAACCGCTCGGAACATATTTTGATAAGTTTATCGTGTTAAAGTATAGGTAATAAAGGCTCTTGATTGCAATAAAATGATGATAAATGTATGATAATACAAGACAAATTGAAAGCGAGGAATTCAAATGAGCATACATATTAATGCGAAAAAAGGCGAAATTGCAGAAACAATTTTATTACCAGGAGATCCACTACGTGCAAAGTATATTGCAGAAACATTTTTAGAAGATGTAACACAATATAACGATGTGCGTAATATGTTTGGTTACACAGGAACGTATAAAGGTGAGCGCATTTCAGTACAAGGAACTGGCATGGGTGTTCCATCAATTTCTATTTATATTACGGAATTAATGCAAGAATACGGCGTGCAAAAATTAATTCGCGTTGGTACTTGTGGAGCGATTCAAAAAGATGTACAACTTCGTGATGTCATTATCGCACAAGGTGCAACGACAAACTCAACGATGAATCAAATTGTTTTCGATAAAATTAATTATGCACCAATCGCAGACTTTGATTTATTATCAAAAGCGCATCAAGCAGGAGTAGACAAAGGTTTAAACTTACGTGTAGGGAATGTGTTCACAGAAGACCTATTCTACAATGAGTTTTCAGATCATGAGCATTTAGCAAATTACGGTGTGTTAGCTGTTGAAATGGAAACGTCAGCACTGTACACATTAGCAGCTAAATTTGGTCGCCAAGCACTTGCAATTTTAACAGTAAGTGACCATATTTTAACAGGTGAAGCAACATCATCTGAAGAGCGTCAATTAACTTTCAATGATATGATTGAAGTTGCATTAGACGCAGCAATTCAAAAATAATGAATTAAAGTTGTGCATTCATCTCTACTGATTCCAGTTAGAGATGAATGCCTATGTATGTAAGTAAGAAATTGACAAGCTATAAAGGCGGGATACGATGGACGAAAAAGAAAACAACAGTCAAGATGTTGAAGAAGTGAAGGAATTGCCTGCCAAACGTTACATTCGATTAAAACCATTTTCTTTTGTCATGCTAATATTTGGACTCATTTTGATCACAACAACGATTACTTTTTTCATTTTAACAACAGGTGAAGAAAAAGTAGTAGAAGTTGTCAAGCCACAACAAAATGACCGCCAAGAGTTTCAAAAGCTTTATAATGCATATGACGAAGTGAAAAATAATTACTTTGAAAATATCGATGAAGAAGCAATGATTAATGGTGCAATTAATGGAATGATTGATGCGTTAGGAGATCCCTATTCAGATTATCTAAATCAAGACGAAGCGCAAAAGTTAAATGAAAGTATTTCGTCAAGTTTTGAAGGTATCGGTGCAGAAATTCAAGAGAAAAATGGTTATATTTCTGTCGTTTCACCGATTAAAAACTCACCAGCTGAAAAAGCAGGTGTATTATCGAGAGACTTAATTACAGCAGTAGATGGTGAAAGCATTCAAGGAATGTCTTCATCAGAAGCAGTCCTTTTAATTCGTGGTGAAAAAGGGACGACTGTGACATTGACGATTAAGCGTGAAGGCGTGGAAGAGCCGTTAAAAATTGATGTGACGAGAGATGTTATTCCAATTGAAACGGTTTATAGCGAATTAGATGAAGATGGCATTGGTCATATTCATATTACAAGTTTCTCTGAAGGTACGTATGAAGAGTTAATTACACAAGTTAATGAGATGCAGTCAAAAGGTTTAAAAGGTTTAGTAATGGATGTGCGTCAAAATCCAGGAGGTATTTTACAAGGTGCAGTGGAAATTTCGAACTTATTCGTAGAGGATGGTAAGAAAATTTTACAACATCAACCGAAAAAAGGGAAAACGCAAGTGTTTAATGCGACAGCTGGTGACAAAATAGACATTCCAGTTGCGGTATTGATTGATGATGGCAGTGCTTCTGCATCTGAAATTTTTGCTGCGGCATTAAGCGAGTCTTCCGATATTCCCCTTGTTGGGCAAACGACATTTGGTAAAGGTACGGTACAATCACCGAAAGATTTACCAGATGGTTCGAACTTGAAATTAACAACAGCTAAATGGTTAACGCCAGAGGGCAATTGGATTCATGAAAAAGGGGTTAAACCTGATTTCGAAGTGAATTATCCAGATTATGCGATGTTGCCATTTTTAGACCCTTCTATGGAAATGAAAGAAGGTACGGTGTCGATTGCGGTTGAATCTGCAAAGAAAATGTTAGTAGCACTTGGCTATGACATTACAGAAACGAATAGTATTTTCGATGCTGAAATGACTGCCGCAGTTAAAGCGCTACAAGCAGATACAGATTTAGAACAAACGGGTGTGTTAACAGGTGATTCAACGATGGAGTTAATGAACTTGTTACGTGAGAAAATTAAAAATGAAGACCCACAATTATTAAAAGCAAAAGAAGTTGTACAAGAACAACTGAAATAAGGTAAACTAAAAAGTGTTCTGCCATTACGGTAGGACACTTTTTTACGGATATTTTAGATGAGGTGATGATTATGGTAGATGTGTATTTATTAAGTGGTTTTTTAGGCAGTGGGAAAACGACGGCATTATTAAACTTTATTCAACAATTGAAAGCTGAGTATAAAAAGCCAGCTGTTTTTATGAATGAATTGGGTGAATTACCGATTGATTCGAATGCAGTGGAAGGGCAAGTTCCTTTAAAAGAAATTTTAGATGGTTGTATTTGTTGTAGTGGTGCGGAAAAAACAGAAGCACAAATTCAAAGTTTATTAATTGAAAATGAGGATATTGATGTTTTATTAATTGAAACGACGGGTGCTGCACATCCAGTAGAAGCATTAGATGCTGTTTTTTCTCCGCTATTTGCCGATCTGTTACAAGTGAAAGGGATTATTACAATTGTCGATAGCAAATTGTGGTTAAATCGAGAGACTTTATCGCCAAGAATTCACGCACTCTTTACAGAACAAATTAAACATGCCCATATTTTATTAGCGAATAAATCAGATTTATTAACGGAAGATGAGTTATTAACTGTTTCTGTAGAGCTTGCCCAATTAAATGGACATGCCCCGATTATTCAAACGATTAATGGACAATTAGGCTTTGATTTTATCGAAAAAACATTAAAAAAGCGTCTTGAAAAATCAACAGAACCAACAATTCATGCGAGAAACTTGCCTCTAGAGACAAAAGTGATATATTTTGAAGAACCTGTTGATTTGGAACAGTTCGAGTCTTGGGTACAATCGCTTCCTGATACTGTTTACCGTATGAAAGGTTTTGTCCCTTTAAAAGGGCATCAAATTCCACATTTATTCCAATATGCATACGGCATGGTTCATTGGATGCCAGAACAAATTAAAATGGAATCTAAAATCGTCGTCATTGGTGAAAACATTGCTTCAATTGCGTATGAAAATAAGTAATGGATAATTCTCAGTTTAAAAGTTTAGCAAACCTCTGAACGAACGGCGAATAAACTTCACGAGTGATTGAATCATTTGTGTGAACGGTGAATAACTCTCGCTGGAGGAGAATTATTACTATGAACAGCAAATAAACCTCGCGAGTATCAAATCCATTTCAAGATGCCTTTTTTGCTTCAGTATATATATTGCAAGAGATTTTCTCCGATGTTAAAGAAAAAAATGAACTTATATAGATAGCAGTTTAATTTATTACATGACAGTAGGTTAGTATTGAAAAAAGTAGATTCCGTTAGATTGGAAGAATATTGTTCCAAGTGAACTCAGAATCATTCCAAGTTACAAGATTATATCGCTTCGCTTCAGATTAAGAGATTTGTCAACACCATAAAAAATGTAAAAGCTTCTTTTATAGGCAATCATTGGTAAAGCCAACGCATATGATGACTATAATATTCGGATAGAAGAGAGAATTGGTGCTATTGGTAGCTTTTTCCGTTTTGAACTAATAAATCTACGTTAAGATAGATTGTGTTAGGAGGAGGAGAGCAATGAAAAAAACAATTATCATTCTCACATTAAGTGCAGTAATCGCAACACCATTACACGAGGTAGAAGCTTCTTCAGCGGTAACGGATAAGCAAGAAATTCAAACGACAGAAAAGGTTTCTCAACATAAAAAATATTATTACTCTAAATGGAGACCTTTTTATAAACGCCCGCATCACCGACCTGAAGTAAGTATTCCTGGGACGAGTAAACCTGAGGTAAATGTTCCTGAAGTGAATGCACCAGAAACAAGTACTCCAGAAGCGGATACACCTGAAGTTAATGGACCGACATCTAATCCGCAAGATGAAGTGGCTTCTTTATCTGCAATTGAACAAGAAATTCTTCGTTTAACGAATGCGGAAAGAGAGAAAGCTGGTTTAAAACCGCTTCAATCTGATCAACAATTGATGGTTTCAGCTAGAGAGAAGTCGAAAGATATGGCAACGAACAATTATTTCTCTCATACAAGCCCCACATATGGTTCACCGTTTGATCAAATGAAACAACATGGTGTGACATATCGTTCAGCTGCAGAAAACATTGCAAAAGGGCAAAGAACTGCTACTGAAGTTGTGAAAGCTTGGATGGAATCACCAGGCCATAGACAAAACATATTAACACCACAGTTTACACATATTGGTATTGGTTTTGACCAAAATGGCTATGTATGGACACAACAGTTTATTCAAAAATAATTTTTTGCGTATAAGATTAGGGAATGGTTTCCTAATTTTATACGCTTTTTATATTTGAAATGTTTAAAATGCTGTTAGCGTGCCAAACTATACAGTGTGGAGGTGGTAGGAAATAATGAATGTAACGACTGAAAAATTAATGCATCATATAGAAGAAAGCTTTTTTCATTCGACAGATTTTTTTATTGAAAAAAGCAATTGGAAAGATGAAGAAGTGATTATTTGTTATTATTCTGTTTTAGTTAAAAACGATATAATCCAAGAACAACTGGCAATGATTCAACAACGTAAACTTGCTCAAATAAAAGATTGGGGAGATACGTCTGTATCGTCGCTAGAGTCATTTTCGATGAGTGCAATACGTGAAAAAGTTTGTAGTGGATATACGATTGTTATTTTCCCAACTGAACAAAAAATGCTGCTACTTAATTTACCTACGTATCCAGTCCGTTCCCCAGAAGAACCAGAAAATGAGCATGTCATCCGAGGATCTCATGAAGGCTTTGTAGAAGGAATGGACTCCAATATTGCATTACTAAGAAAAAGATTACAAATACCAGAATTGGTTATTAAAGAGAAAATTGTAGGTAAGAAAAGTAAAACAAAAATTAATTTTGTTTACATTCAAGGGGTTGCGGGGCAAGAGCTGATAGATGAAGTCTCAAAGAGATTAGATGCACTTAACGCTGAAGCCATAACCTCCGCAGGGCAATTAGAAGATTATATTGAAGATAATGTCTGGTCACCTTTTCCACAATATTTAAATACAGAAAGACCTGATCGGGTGATTGCCAACATATTAGAAGGAAGAATTGCGATATTTACAGATCATACACCGACTTGCTTAGTTGGTGCAGTCAGTTTTTTTTCATTTTATCAATCGCCAGATGATTTTAATGGTCGCGTAATCGTTGGCTCTTTTTATCGACTCGTTCGTTTAGTTAGTTTTATATTGTCAATTTTCTTACCAGCATTTTATATTGCCGTTATTGGTTTTCATTCAGAAATTTTACCAATGGATTTAAGTAAACAAGTAAAAGTGGCGATTGATAATATTCCTTATCGTCCAATTGTCGAAGCTGTTATTTTAGAGTTATTTATAGAGCTTATTAGAGAGGCGACTATTCGATTACCATCTCCTGTAGGGCAAACGATTGGAATTGTCGGTGGACTTGTTATCGGCGATGCCATTGTGCGTGCGGGACTCGTATCTAATTTAATGGTTATCGTCGTTGCAATGACAGCGATTTCTAGTTTTGTTGTGCCTTCTGTTGAAATGAATACAACGATTCGAGTTTTACGTTTTCCATTTATGTTTATGGCATCATTATTTGGTTTTTTTGGTATGGCTATAGCTTCGTTACTCCTATTTATTCACTTAGCTAATTTATCATCTTTGAAAAGACCATATTTAACGCCGCTCATTCCTTTTAATTTGACAGGATTTAAAGATATCTTTTTGCGCTTACCTTATATTAAAATGCATAAGCAGCAAAAAACATTTACATTTGAACAAGAAACAGAGGAACAAAATAAATGACGATTCTTTTATCAAGAAGGCAATTTTTTTTATTTATATTTATTGCCCAAACTGGTTCTGTTTTTATTTCTTTTCAAAGGCCTTTAATCGATGAGGCAGGTAGGAATGCATGGCTTGTTTTTATCGGAGCAAGTTTACTACATTATTTAATACTCATCTTATACGAGAAAAATTATAAGTTTTTTGAGATTAAATCATCTGTTGCTTATTTATATGTTTTATATTGGTTGTTTTTGTCAATTGTAGCAATTTCATATGTTGATTATACTTTGGCAGAATGGGCATTTCCGAAAACGCCCCAGTATATAGTGTTATTTTTGATGGTGTTAGTTTCTTTTTATTGTAATATCGTAAAAGAAGAAGTAGCCGTGAACTTTGGTGTCTTCTTATTGCCGATGATCGTATTGTTTTTTGCATTTTTATTGATGGCATTAAGAGAGGCAGAATGGACATATTTATTTCCATTGGGTGATGCTACTGTTAAAGAATGGGGCAAAGGACTATTTTACGCACAATATCCATTTCTTGGTGTTGAAATTTACTTATTTTTCAGGCACTATGTCAATCAACAAGCAGTGATCAAAGGTATGCCTTTATTTTTATTTCAATTATTTTGGACATTTTTTTTCACTTTTACAATCATTATTTCATTGCTATTTTTTCCCTTAGCTGAAATTAGTACGATAAAAGAACCTATAATGTATATTTTAAAATCCCAACATGTAACATTTATCGAAAGACTAGATTTATTTTTCATTTATATTTGGATGACATGGAGCATTATTACAATTACAATCTTTTCATTTTCCGCAATGCATGTTTATCGGAAAAATAATAATAAAAATCGTTTTAAAGTAGTAGCTCTCTACCATTTACTTTTATTATTTGTGCCTTTATTTTTATTAACTAAAGATAAAGTAGAGTTCTTACAAAAACTTGCGATTTATGTACATCCATTTTTTGCTTATGTAATACCACTACTCATTATTTTGATAAATCGGAGAAGAGCTTAATGAAAAAACTATTAGTCATATGCACTTTAACCATTTTTCTAGCTGGGTGCTGGGATGAGGTTTTATATAAAGAAGTTACGATTGTGCCTTTAATAGGAATTGAAGGCGAAGAGAATAAAATTCATGCATACTTTTCTTTTCCGTCTGTTATTGATGGACAACTTGAATATAGTAAGGAAGAAGGACATGGTGTTTCGTTAAGAACAGCCCGCAACAATGCATTTTTAAAATCTGATGAACTGTTAGACGTATCACAACTGGAAACGCTTTTAATGTCAAGTGAGTCAGCGAAAGAAGGGGTTGTTAAGTATATTGATCCTATTTATAGAACACCAAGAAATCGGTTGAACGGCAGGACTGTCATTGTAATGGATGAGCTTAAAACACATTTTGACAACTTGGAAAAGCTGCCAGAGGAACCGCCTGATTTTTATAGAGGTTTGTTACAAACTGCTATTAAATTTGCAAATATTCCAAATTACAATATGCAGAAAATGATGCGTATTTTAAAAGATGAAGGACAAGATCTAGCTTTGCCAGCAATCGGTTATTCAGATGAAGAAGGCATTCCTGAGATTATTGGAACGGCTTTGTTTAACGATGCGAACTATAGGGGGGTCTATTTAACGATAGAGGAATCCAAGTATTTTATATTGCTTTGCAACTTGGCGAATAAAAAGTATTTGCAATTTAGTTTTCTGTTCGAAGACGATGGAGAATTTTATCCATTGGATATTGAATATGATGGACATAAGGAAAAAATAAGCATTGAAGACAATACAATTATACACCATATCCAGTTAAAAGCGGCTGTGGAAGAGTTTCCACATGATCATTTAAAAGAAAAATCTGTTGTAGAAGAATTGAATAGATTTTTGTCTAAAGTGCAAACGGATGAAGCACAAGCAGTGATGAAAAAAATGCAAGATGTGAAAAGCGATGCAGTTGGATATGGAAAAAAGATTCGTGCATTTTATCCGGAAATCTGGAGTCGAGGAAAATGGTCAGATACATTTTCAGAGATGGATATTCAAATTAAAATTGATGTAGAAATTATTCGTACAGGTATTTTAGGGTGAGATTTTTACATTTAGTGGTTATCTGAATGTGAAAAGATCAGAGCTAGTTTGGAGAGTAAAGTCTCGCATAGCAAATTAAGTTAACATCAATTTTATTTAACGTTACCCTAGATTCTGATATAATCAATCTTATAAGTAATGAAAGGAGATGCTGTGTTTATGTTTAACAAGCAAAATGTTGAGATTGTAATAAATAGGGAGGTATGTGCAAAATAAATTCATGCATAAAACCTCCCGAAAGTTATGATTTCAACTTTAGGAGGAAATGAAATTGAATAATATTGACATGAAGAATTTAGGCCTTACTGAAGAGCTTATACAGGAGTCAAATATATATAAAGACTTTTTTATTGGCCGGGTTTCATCACAATCTAAAAATTTATATAAAGTAATAACAGAAAAAGGTGAGATTATTGCCGAGGTATCGGGTAAGTATCACCATAGTGTAAAAGGAATTTCCGAATATCCTGCTGTTGGAGATTTTGTTATGGTCGATAGAACAAATAATTCAAAAGGAAACGGAATTATTCACCGTATACTTTCACGAAAAAGCGTATTTTTACGTGAGACGGCAGGAACAAAAGAAGATATTCAGATTGTCGCTACAAATATTGATACGGTTTTTATTTGTATGTCATTGAACGCTGATTATAATTTACGTAGGCTAGAGCGTTATCTTTCTATCGCTTGGAACAGTGGTGCAGTGCCAGTTGTTGTCCTTACAAAATCAGATTTATGTAAGGACATAGAGATAAGGCTTAACGAGGTTGCTTCTGTTGCGATTGGTGTGGAAGTGCTTGTTACAACAAGTACCTCTGATGAAGGGTATCAATCTTTAAAGAAATTTCTCTCTAGTGGAAAGACAGCAACGTTAATAGGATCTTCTGGGGTTGGAAAATCAACCCTTATCAATTGTATGCTCAATCAAAATAGGCTAGAGACAAATGGAATAAGAAATGATGATAAAGGCAGACATACTACGACAAGACGAGAACTGATTATGTTGCCAAATTTAGGTGTTGTTATAGATACCCCAGGTATGAGGGAACTTGGCATTATAAGTGCAGATTTAACGAAGTCTTTTTCCGATATTGATCAACTTGCTTTTGATTGTCAATTCAGTGATTGTACACACCAACATGAGCCACACTGTGCAGTACAAAAAGCAATTAAAAATGGCATTTTACCAGTTGAAAGGCTAGAAAGCTATTTGAAGCTAAAAAAAGAGACGAAGTATCAAGGTTTGAATTCTAAAATGATTGAAAAAGAAAAGATAAATGAAATGCTTACTAGTATGGGCGGTATGAAAAACTTTAGAGATTTCAGAAAATCCATCAAAGAAAAAAATAGCAAGAATAGAAGATAAAGTTATGAAATGTTTTAAATAAAGATTAGGACGACAGTACTATGTTAAACTGTCGTCCTATTTTCTTGAAAGACAGATTGTACACTTGAATGAATGTGATTCTAATTCTTAGTGATGTGCTATTTAGTTTTACGATTTGCAAATCAAAAATTGTTCAGTAGATACTTTAAGATTTCTTGAACTATCGGGGCACGATTACCGAAGGAATACAAACAATAAAATATGGCAAGTAAAAAAACGCACAGCAACTGTGCGTTTTTTACTTGAAATTTTTCCAGACAATAATTCAAACCCTCTGCGCGTTAACTTTACAATTGAACGCTTGTTTAAAAAAAATTTGCTTTGGTTCGTTGTAATGAATTGCGTTTTTGAACGACACGTAGTCGTAATGATAAGGTAATCGCTCCGACCGTCAGTCCAGTAATTAAGCCAATCCAATATCCATAAGGACCTAAATCGGCGAAGTTTGCCATCGCGTAACCAACTGGTAAGCCGATGACCCAATAGGAGATAATCGCCATAATGAAAGTGATGTTTACGTCTTTATAGCCTCTTAAAATCCCTTGGACAGGCGCTTGAATGGCATCCGATAGTTGGAATAAAGCTGCATATATAAAGAATGTTGTTGCGAGTTGTACAATTGTTTCATCTCTTGAATACAGTCCTGCGATTTGTTCTGGAAAACTCATTAAAATGGCGATTGCAATAAAACTAAAGACAACGGCAAATAAAATGGCCATAAATCCGTATTGTCTCGCATCTTGAAAACGTTTTGCACCCACTTCTTGACCGACTAAAATTGTCACGCCCATCGAAATACTTAGTGGAATCATATACAACAGGGAAGTAAAGTTCAACGTAATTTGATGTGCTGAAATCGTTTCAGTCGTATAATTAGCCATCAGTAAAGTGACGATTGAAAAAATACTTATTTCAACAAAGATCGCAATGCCCATCGGGATGCCGATTTTTAAAATTTCCACCCATTTTTGAATCGCTGGCTTCGTCCACTGTTGAAGTAGCGCAAATGGTTTGAAATGTTGCAGTTGTGTCGCTGTAAACAGTGCAATGACTAATACGAGCCAATAAGTGATGGCAGAAGCGTATCCTGCTCCAACGCCCCCAAGTTCAGGAAATCCAAATTTTCCGTATATAAGTGCATAGTTCATCAGTATATTAATGGGAGCAGATAATAAAATAATGCCCATTGAAATACGTGTTTCACCTAAACCGTCAAAGAATGAGCGTAAAACGGAGTAAGCAAATAAGGGAATCAAGCCAAAACTCATAGCTAGTAAATAAGAAGATGCAACGCGTCTCACTTCATCTTCGAGCGGCATCATTTGTAAAATTGGTGTCGCAATCCAATAAATCACGGCAAAAACGATCATTGCTAAAATAATGGATAAATAAAGTCCTTGCTGAACGGAAGGGCGAATGTCATCTTTTTTATCTGCACCGAAATGTTGTGCGATGATCGGTGTCAATGCCATTAAAATTCCAGCTAAGCCTGTGTATACGGGAACCCAGAAAGAAGAACCAATTGTTACACCTGCTAAATGTTCAGTATCGTATCTTCCTGTCATTAAAATATCGAAAAAAGTAATCATATATAAAGCGATTTGCGTAATTAAAATCGGCATCATTACTTTTAACATATTTTTTAATTTAAAATTAAAAGTTGTATCCATTTTTCTTTCCTTTCTAATCATCTTTTCTACTAGTTTATCATGGATTCTTTGATATACTAAAGAGTGGAATGAAAAGAATTAAAATATAAAAGAGGTGTCTATCGTTGAAAAAGCCAATTGTTTTATTAACCGGTGGAGGTACAGCTGGGCACGTATCCGTAAACGAAGCATTAATTCCAGTTTTCGAAGAGCGCGGATATGAAGTTCAGTATATTGGCTCTCATGATGGAATAGAAAAAGAAATACTCAATGAACGTTTCCCAAAACTTTCGTATCATGCGATTCAAAGTGGGAAGTTAAGACGTTATTTTTCTATGAAAAACTTTACAGATCCATTTAAGGTTGGCGTCGGTTTATTACAAGCATTGAAAATTATACGGAAAGTAAAACCTGAAGTCGTTTTTTCAAAAGGTGGTTTCGTGTCCGTTCCTGTCGTTCTGGCAGCTCAGCTAACTAAAACACCAGTTGTCATTCACGAATCAGACGTTACACCAGGACTTGCGAATAAATTAGCGCTGCCATTTGCGACACAGATTTTCACAGTATTTGAACAAACCTTAAATTACTTACCGAAAGAAAAGTCGATTTGTACGGGTGCTGTTGTCAGGCCAGAATTATTTCAAGGCGACAAAAGTGAGGGGGAGCGTTTAACGAATTTTAATAACGCGAAGAAAAACCTCATCATTATGGGCGGTAGTCAAGGTTCAAAAGTATTAAATGATTCGGTAAGGACGAATTTAGCGACATTAACTAAAAAATTTAACATCATTCATTTATGTGGAAAAGGCAATTTAGATACGAGTTTAATGTCAGTAGAGGGTTACAAGCAATTTGACTATGTGACAACGGAATTGCCTGACTTACTTGCGATGACAGATTATGCGATTTCTAGAGCGGGTTCCAATGCGATTTTTGAATTGGTCGCACTTGACATTCCGATGTTGTTAATCCCATTATCAGCAGCTCAAAGTCGCGGAGATCAAATTTTGAATGCGAATTTCTTTAAATCATTAGGGTTAGCACATGTTTTAGAAGAAGAAGCATTAACGAACGAACGCTTTTTACAAGAAGTTCAACAGTTAGAAGCACAAGCACCAAAGTTAATAGAAAAAATGCAAGCGAATGAAAAGCCTAAAACAGCTTCTGAAATGACAGATTTAATCTTGAAATTTCAAAGATAACCGTTCGAATCAAGAAGAATTCTCATTTTTAGCTGAATTATTTCAATTTATTCGAGCGAACCCCTTTAAGTTCTATTGTTTGCATGGTAAAATTAACAAGAATAAAAATATTAGACAAATGCTAAATGGCAAACGTGGAGGTCATTGTACATGTCAAAAAATTTAAGTGCCCATAGTTCCCCTTATGAATCATTCTCGGGACCAAACTTAGGGTACATCATGGAAATGTATGAAGTTTTTAAAACTTCACCTGAACAAGTAGATGAAGAACTTGCTGAAATGTTCAAACGTTTCGGTGCGCCAACAATGGATGAAACATCAGATCAACTACTCGTTTCTGATGATCACCAATCTCTAAATATCGGTAAAGTAATTGCAGCGTTCAAATTGCATGAAGCAATTCGTGCATATGGACATCTAGCAGCTGATATTTATCCTTTAAATGACCGTGAAAAAGATTCAACAAGAATTGAATTAAGTTATTACGGTTTAGCAGAAGCAGATTTACAAGCTATGCCAGCAAGTTTATTTTTAGCAAATCCACCAACGCATGTTGAAAATGGATTAGAAGCAATCAACTATTTAAAATCATTATATACAGGTAAAATTTCTTATGAGTTTGCGCATGTAATTGATGAAAAAGAGCGCGACTGGATTCAATCTAAAATTGAAAACGGTACAGTAGTAGCGAACTTATCTGTTGAAGAGAAAAAACAATTATTAGATGCATTAACAAAAATTGAAGGTTTTGAAAAATACATACACCGTACATTTGTTGGTGCAAAACGATTCTCAATTGAAGGGCTAGATACATTAGTCGTACTATTAAATGAAATTGTTCGTCGTTCTGAAGAGGCCGACATGAAGAAAATGTTAATCGGTATGGCGCATAGAGGCCGTTTAAACGTATTAGCGCACGTACTGAAAAATCCATATGAAATGTTCTTTGCACACTTCGCAGGCGTTTCTGACAAACCATTTTTACCAACAGATGGTTCACTTGAAACGACGAGAGGCTGGTTCGGGGATGTAGTGTATCACTATGGTTCACTTTACAATGCGCCATCAGGGATGCAACGTTTCTTAGCTTATAACCCATCTCACTTGGAAGTTGTCAATGCAGTGATTACCGGTCAAACGCGTGCTGCACAAGAAACGAAAAACAATCCAGGTCTCGCTGAACAAGATACAAACCAAGCACATGCTGTTGTTGTCCATGGCGACGCGGCGTTCCCAGGTCAAGGTATTGTTCCTGAGACGTTTAACTACAGCCGTGTACGTGGTTTCCAAACGGGTGGATCTGTTCACGTTATTGCGAATAATATGATTGGATTCACAACGGAAAGTTATGATTCAAGATCGACTCATTATTCTTCAGACCCTGCAAAAGGCTTTGAAGTGCCAGTTATCCATGTCAATGCAGATTGTCCTGAATCAGTCATTGCTGTCGCGGCATTTGCGTTTGAATACCGTCAAACATTTGGCAAGGATATCGTGATCGACCTATTAGGTTACCGTCGTTATGGACATAACGAAATGGATGAGCCACTTGTGACGAATCCGATGATGTATCATGTTGTTCATCAACATGGAACTGTACGTGAAATTTACGCTCAACAATTGATCGAGCAAAATATTGTAACGGCAGAAGAAGTTGAGCAGTTAGATGAAGATACATTTAAATTAATGCAAAAAGCACACGACGTAGTGCGTGACCACCCAGATGCAGAGCCAAAAGGTGCACGTGAAATCGTTATTCCTGATGAAGTATTAGCGGGCTACCCTGCTGAATTACCAACAGGCGTTTCTGAAGATCGACTACGTAAAATCAACGAAGAATTGCTAGATTTCCCAGAAGATTTCAATGTGTTCGGTCGTTTAGTACGTATTTTAAAACGTCGTGAAGAACCATTTGCAGGTAAAGGTAAAATTGACTGGGCACATGCTGAAACATTGGCATTTGGTTCAATTTTACAAGATGGTAATCCAATCCGTATGACGGGTCAAGACGTACAAAGGGGTACATTCGCGCATCGTCATTTAGTATTACATGATGAAAAAACGGGTGAAGAATACACGCCATTACACCATATTAGCGGTGCCAATGCTTCATTTGATGCATACAATAGCCCGTTAACAGAGTCTGGTATTGTTGGCTATGAGTATGGTTATAACTTAGAAAATCCGAAAGCATTATCGATTTGGGAAGCACAATACGGCGACTTCGCAAATATGGCACAAGTCATGTTTGACCAATTCGTATCTTCAAGTAGATCGAAATGGGGTCAAAAATCTGGTTTAGTGTTATTATTACCTCATGCACATGAAGGACAAGGGCCAGAACATACAAGTGCACGTTTAGAAAGATTTTTACAATTATCAGCTGAAAACAACTGGACAGTTGCAAACCTTTCAAGTGCTGCAAACTACTTCCACATTTTACGCCGTCAAGCGAAAATGTTAGGTGAAGAGTCAATGCGTCCACTTGTGATTGTATCGCCAAAATCTTTATTACGTCATCCATTAGTAGGAGCAGATGTAGAAGACTTAACGGCTGGAAGCTTCCAAACAGTATTAGAACAACCTGGTACTGGAACGAAGAAAACTAAAGTAGAACGTATTTTATTTGCAAGCGGTAAAATGGCAATTGATTTAGCAGAAGAAGTAAAAGACGGCGAAGGATTCGATGATCTTCATATCGTTCGAGTGGAACAATTATATCCATTCCCACAAGAGAAGATTGCAGAAATTGTTGCTCGTTATTCGAAAGCAAAAGAACTTGTGTGGGTTCAAGAAGAACCACAAAATATGGGTTCTTGGTCATTTGCAGCACCATATTTACAAGAAATCGCAGGAAATAAAGCTGTTAAATATGTAGGTAGAGCGCATCGTTCAAGCCCATCAGAAGGTGACGGCGCATCTCATACAGCAGAACAAAAACGTATTATTAAGGAAGCTTTGAACCGTTAATTAGCGGTATACTTAAAGGAGGAAATTATTGTGGCAGAAATTATCGTACCAGAACTTGCAGAATCAATTACAGAGGGGACAGTTGCTCGTTGGTTAAAACAACCAGGCGAAACTGTAGAACGTGGAGAGTTCATCGTTGAACTTGAAACGGATAAAGTAAACGTTGAAATCATTTCAGAAGAAGCTGGAACTGTACAAGAGTTATTAGCTGAAGAAGGCGACACAGTTGAAGTTGGACAAGTTATCGCCATCGTTGGTGAAGGCACAGCAGCACCAGCTACACCAGCAGCTGAAACTAAAGTTGAAGCAGCACCAAAAGCTGAAGCAGCACCAGTTCAAGAAGAAGCATCTTCAGATGAGCGTACACTTGCTAGCCCAGCAGCACGTAAACTTGCAAGAGAAAAAGGTATTGATTTAGCGGCAGTTAATCCAGTTGATCCAATGGGTCGCGTTAAAGTTCAAGATGTGGAAGCACATGCAGCAGCAGCGGCAGCTCCAAAAGCGGCTCCAGCACCAGCTCCACAAGCAGCACCTGTAAATGATGGACGTGAAACACGTGAGAAAATGACACGTCGCCGCCAAACAATTGCAAAACGTCTATTAGAAGTGAAACAATCGACTGCGATGTTAACAACATTCAATGAAATTGACATGACAAACGTTATGGCACTTCGTTCACGTAAGAAAGATGAGTTCTTCGAGCAAAATGATGTTCGTCTTGGATTCATGTCATTCTTCACAAAAGCTGTTGTTGCAGCTCTGAAGAAATACCCTTACGTAAATTCTGAAATTGATGGCGATGAAATCGTAATGAAAAACTATTTCGATATCGGTATCGCTGTATCAACTGAAGGTGGATTAGTTGTACCAAACGTTGTAGATGCAGATCGTAAAAACTTCGCTGAAATTGAAGATGATATCCGTCAATTAGCATTAAAAGCTCGTGATAATAAGTTAACAATCGCTGATATGACAGGTGGTTCATTCACAATTACAAACGGTGGGGTATTCGGTTCATTACTGTCTACACCAATCCTAAACGGTAAACAAGTTGGTATTTTAGGAATGCACACAATCCAAAAACGTCCAGTAGCTGTTGGCGATAACATTGAAATTCGCCCAATGATGTACGTTGCATTATCATACGATCACCGCGTAATCGATGGTAAAGATTCTGTTGGCTTCTTAAAAACAGTTAAAGAACTAATCGAAAACCCAGAAGATTTATTACTAAACTCTTAATCACTTTCGGCCCGTTGACTGACGGGCCGATTTTACATTACAGATAGAAGAAGGTGAACAATAATGAATTTTAAAGAATGGAAAGAAAACCCAGCGATTAAAACAGTGACATGTTCAAACAATACAGCTGAAAAGTATATCGTTAATAATATGTTAACGGTTGGAAAGCAATATGAAGTAAAGAATGAAACTGAAGAATTTATTTTTGTTGTCGACAATAGTGGTCTTGTCGGCGGCTATTATAAAACGTATTTTGAATAATCGTTGATTGAAGTAAAGCTAACGTTTTAACACGGTTAGTGAAGATAGAATTACAATCCTGATTTTTGCATATGCAGTAATCAGGATTTTTTTGGAGGTTGAAGAGTAGTGAAATTGTATGAAGAGCAATTAGCAAAGCGCCAAGGAAATTATAGTGAACAATATAAGCGTTTTATTCAAACGGGCGGCTATGTTTCTCCGACACCTAATTTATGGGAAGATGTTTTAATTAGTATTTCTTTGCAAAAGCCAATTCTTTTAAAAGGTCCTTCAGGTTCTGGAAAAACAAGACTCGCGCAAACTGTATCACATTATTTTGGGCAACCAATGGTGAGTGTCAACTGTTCAGTCGATTTAGACGCGGAATCTTTATTAGGTTTTAAAACCATTATTCAAAAAGATGGCCAATCTGTCATTGATTTTGTTGAAGGACCTGTTGTTCAAGCGATGAAATATGGTCTAATTTTATATATTGATGAAATAAATATGGCGAAACCGGATACATTACCGATTTTGCATAGTGTTTTAGATCACCGACGTGTGTTGACGAATCCATTTACAGGTGAAGTGATTGAAGCACATGAAAATTTCACTGTCATTGCAGCAATTAATGAAGGCTATATTGGGACTTCACCAATGAACGAAGCTTTGAAAAATCGTTTTATTGTGCTATCTGTTCCGTATTTAACGGGCAAACAATTAAAAGAAGTCATTCAACAACAGTTTCCAAAAATAGATGCAAGTTTATTAACTACAGCACTTTCGATACATCAAGATTTACGCCAACAAGTTGAAAATGGCTTATTGGCTGAAGAAGCCGCTTCAATCAGAAGTTTATTAGACGCATTAGCACTTGCAGCGTACATGCCATTAGAACGGGCGATTTGGTATGCGATTGCTGAGAAAATGGAAGATGATTTGGAAAGACAATTAATTAAAGAACTCGTCTTAACTTGGATTAAATGAGGGACTTTTTATGTCAAAAGTAAATCGTTTTATCCAATTTAATGATGAAGCTGTTGAAGCGAAAACAATGTTGTTGTATGAACGTTTGGCAAGAGCTTTAGCCAATACCACTACATTAGAATTAACAGAACGTAAATTACTCGAATTTCAACTCGATAAAGATATGATCGCATTATCAGTGTTTTGGCGTCATCGAGATCAAGAAGTGATGCATTTAGGTCGACTGTCAGATATTTACTTGCTTGCGGCAGGGTATTGGCGTCATTTTAATTTACAAACATGGCAAGCGTTTTGTGCAGAATTCAAAGATCATCCTTTAGAAAGATTCGCACAAGAATTGTTTATGATGGTAGAAGAGTTTAGAGTTAGTGAATTGGTGATGAAGGAAAGACCTGGGACAAAAAAAGCATTTATGACAAGGGTAGAAGCATATCGTGCGTTTCATCAAACAAATGTTTTGACCAATCATTCAAAAGGCCTAGTTGCAGATGCTTTATTAAATGAATTGTATATTTTAATGCATGCAGGTTTATTTGCTGAAACTCGACTTAACTGGGGACATTTACAGATGCATTTGGTTCACTCGAAATTAACGGCAATTTATGAGTTGAAAAACAGCGAAGACAGTTATCGATTAGTATCGACGATTGTCCATTTAATTGCGGCAGATTTAAAACAAGATTTATCTTTCCAATATTACACGTACGCAGATCATTTTACAGACGACATGACCGAATTTCATTATCATTACGGTATGACGGATGCTGAAAAAGGCGAGGACGGTGCGAAAGAGACGATTGAAGAAGCGTATCGCACTTGGCATGAATCGACTGAAGATGAAGACGCAGTGCATTTACAGTATGAGTTAGAACATGGGCGTTCTGGGAAGTCCGATAGTGAGGCTGCAACAGAAGGCTCTCCGGATGCTGAAATCGAAGAAGTTGGTTATGGACGTTCAGAAGGTAATGACAATGTACAGCAACAACATAATGTCGAGCAAACTTCTAAAAGAGGTGGCTTACAAAAAGCGGGGCAACTATTTGGCAATGAGCATATCAATGTCGTATATGAAGAGTTGTACGTTGATCCTCAACCAAATGCAGAAGCTTCGAAGCAAATTACGGCTTGGCGCGAGCAACAAAAACCATTCGTTCGTTCAATTGTAGAAGAAATGCGCAAACGAATTGAAATGCAACAAACGGAACGTTTAGAACGCCGCGTGCAGGGGTGATTGTCCTCACAATTAACGACGTTATTCATTGACGAAAGACCAAAACCATTTTACCGTAAAAATGCACCATCCATCCAATTAGATGCCGTTTTCGGCTTACTCGTAGATGCATCAGCCTCGATGAGTGATAAATTAGATGAAACAAAACAAGCGGTTTTATTATTCCATGATGTGTTAAGAGAATTAAATATTCGTCATGAAATTGCTTCTTATTCAGAAGATGCATTTAAAGCGAGTCGGGAAGAACAACCGAACTATTTTAAAATTATGCATACGTATCATGAACGCCATCAAGATAGTAGTGCGAGAATCGCTGCATTTGAAGCGGAAGAAGACAATCGCGATGGTTTTGCGATTCGTTGGATGGCCAAACGCTTGGCAACGAAAGAAGAGCAACATAAATTTTTATTACTGTTTTCAGACGGAGAGCCATCTGCTTTTGGCTATGCACGAAACGGCATTATTGATACGGCTGAAGCAGTATTGGAAACCGAAAAGAAAGGCGTTTCTGTATTGCATTTATTTTTATCAACAGAAGAGCCGGCAGCCGATCAAAAAGATTTATTTGAAACAATGTTTGGTCATAAAACAGCTTCCGCCAACAATGTAGAGCAGTTTACTGAACAGACATTAAGGATTTTAAGAAAATTACTGCATCTCGTTTTACAATAATAAAATGCAGTATATTAGAAACAATAGGGGACTTAAAACTTATATAAAACATTAAAGACGTTAGTGGATTCTCCAACTGTTATCGATTGAGTATACAGTAGGTGAAGTTTCACTAACGTCTTTTTTAGTTATAGGATCGCTTATTATTGATTTTGTGTCTTCTCGTGAATCGCTAATAATCTTTGTTTTAACTCTTCTTCCATACGACCGATTTCAATTTCAGCAGCACGACGTTTTTCTCGTCCGTCCGCTTGAATTTGTAAAGTCTCCTCAATCGTACTAATTAAGTTTTCTTGCGTTTTCTTCAATGTATCGATTTCAATAATGCCTTTTTCATTTTCTTTTGCCGTTTCAATCGAATTTAACTTAAGCATTTCAGAGTTTTTCAGCAGTAGATCATTTGTTGTTTTAGAAACTAATTTTTGAGATTCAACTGCTTTTCGCTGTTTATTTAATGTTAATGCAATCGCAATTTGGTTTTTCCATAAAGGAATAGAAGTCATAATTGATGACTGAATCTTTTCTGCTAATGTTTGATTTGTTTGTTGAATCATACGAATTTGCGGTGCACTTTGAATCGTCATTTGTCTTGAAAGTTGCAAGTCATATACGCGTTTTTCAAGTCGATCGACAAATTGCATCATATCATTCACTTCTTGAATCGCCATTTGATCATTCGATTGTTCCGCTTCTTGTTTCATTTTTGGAATGATTTCATTTACTAATTCATCGCGCTTGATTTCAGCAGCCGCAATATAAACGTTTAATGCTTGGAAATAGGTTTTGTTTTGATCATATAGTTGATCGAGCATTTTCACATCTTCTAATAAACCGACTTTAGAATGTTCAAGTTGCACGCCGATACGATCGATTTGCGTACTCAGTTTTTGGTATTTTGTCATCATTTCTTGAATTGGTTTAGAAACACGTTTAAATAATTTACTAAGCGCAGACTGTTTTTGATCAGATAAATCTTCAGGATCAATTTCGCCAAGTTTATTCATTAAATCTTTCAAAATATCGCCAACAGGCCCAACATCTTTACTTTGTACATGATCTAACATTGTATGTGAAAAGCGAGATAATTCGTTTTGAGCGTTAGCACCGTACGTAATAACTGCTTCATAATTGCCGACAGGGATTTGCTTCGCCAATTGAACAGCTTTTTGGCGCTCTTCGTCCGTAAGGCGGTCGATTAATTTTACTTCATGAGATTCCTTTTTTTGTACTTGCATATCTTCTTCTAATAAAGGTTCGTTTAAATCAAATGGATTATCTAATAAATCGTCAAATGTTTGAATGTCATTTTTATTTGTTTCCGTCATGTTGCTGGTCCCCTTCCATTAACTGCTTTCTTCTTTTAGATGTAGAATCTACATAATCAATTTCAATTTTTAATGTTTCCATATCATTAGAAATGGCTTGGCGTAAATCAAATTGTAATTGTTCATTCACTTCATCTAGTGCATTTCTAGTATTATTTATTGCATTTTGAACATCGTTGTCTTTCAAAGGCTGATTAACGAGCAATGCATATTTTGAAGTCAGTTCAACTGCAGAATCTAAATGTGCATAGAAAAAGTTTTCGGTATAATAAAAACGTTGTGGATTGGTTTTTACGACATTCAATACTTTTCTAGCCATTAAACTCATTTCGTGAAGCTGACGAAATGCTTGTACAGATCGTACTTTTCCATAATAACTTGATAATCTTTTAATTTTGTTTTTAGCTTCTTTTAATTGTTGGTCAATATAACGATATTCAGAACGGGTTAGTCCATATTTTTTCATCGCGGAAGAAATTTGAACTTGTTTAACAGTCGTTGAACTTGCTAAGTATATACCCGCGAATAGGCCTGTTGATGCCCAAAATCCAAGATTTGTTCCCGCTAACATAAAAATCCATGCTGAAATACTAATTGGTGCCGCGACCATATGCCTCATGAAAAATTCCTTCAACGTTCTCATATTCAGGCCTCCTTTACAACTATATATACGAAAAAGAATGAAATAAGTTTCATTTCTTATTCATTATTATAACGTAAATTGTGTAGATAAACATTTTTTACGTTTCATAAACAAAAAGAACTTCTTCAAGTGTGTAAATTCATTCAAACGTTTTAGTGGACTTGTGAAAATGATTTGTTAAAATGTAGCTTATTAGTTAGATTAAAATATTGGAATAAAGATGTAGCAATGGGGGCATATTTATGTATGAAGTGATTTATATGAAAGCAGATTATGAGCCATGGTGGATGTTCGATGGATGGGAAGAAGATATTCAAGAAGTGTTTAAGTTTCCTACGAAAGAAGAAGCCGATCAATATTTAAAAAGATTAATGCAAGAATTTAGAATGAAATATCCTCATGAAAAAATAGGGAAAGAATGCTTTTATGCATTTTGGACAGATGAAGAACAGTATTTTTGTGATGCTTGTGACGACGCGTTGCAAATATTCCACGGTTTATTTATTACTTATGAAGGAAAACCTATCGTCTAAAAAAGTAATTATTTAGAATTCTAGGTAATTGTTAAACAATTTGTAATTTTTAATTGACAAAAGTTTTAGAGATGTTATAATTGAACTACAATTGAAGTGAGAGATATCGATAGAATGCATTCACATATTACCAAAAGTGATTGATGTATACGATACTTTTTGTAATATGTGAATTTTTCTTTTACGATAACTTCTCATATTATAGTATTTATTATTTGGAGGGTTTCTACATGAAACAAGGTACAGTAAAATGGTTTAACGCAGAAAAAGGATTTGGATTTATCGAAATTGAGAACGAAGACGATGTATTCGTACACTTCTCAGCAATTCAAGGTGAAGGCTTCAAAACACTTGATGAAGGTCAACAAGTTGAATTCGAAGTTGTCGAAGGAGACCGTGGCCCACAAGCTGCTAACGTTACTAAATTAGTTTAATCCAATCGACTTGAAACCTAAAAGAGACACGCACAATGAAATGCGTGTCTCTTTTTCATATTAATTTTCTTCTACTGATTTTAATGAAGATCGAACGATAAAATCTTCATCGCCTTCATCTTCACTTTCCATAATTGTCTCTCTTAATACTTCACCGTAGTCTTGTACAATATATTTTGTATTCGTAAACCCATCACTAACCATCTCTAATACAATCGCATCATTAAATGTTTGAAAAGGTGTTTCGACAGTTGCATCCATGTCGATAATCGTCCAATCATCAATCGTTTGTCCGACTTCTAATGGCAATTCTAGAAAGACAGATTGTTCATCTAATGCCTCTAA
>ERZ808028.581-NODE-581-length-29129-cov-4.964340_pt1 | contig 29129 bp, 28 predicted proteins | sample MGYA00380184_ERZ808028 | MGnify/ENA primary metagenome ERZ808028 (study PRJEB31490, sample SAMN06133397) | mouse gut metagenome | isolation source: J8_1 | host: mice | place: China: Chengdu | collected 2015-05 ...
CTATAAATAAATTTTTCAATCCGGATTCTTTGGTAAATCTTTCAATAGAATACTCTAACCAATTATTAATTTCTATTGGTTGAGGATAAAATATAATATCTTCTCTAAAAAACAAAAACACTAATTCCGCATCTTTTACTGAAGAATAATTTGCAGAAACAGACAAAAATAATTTATTAGGTTTCATAAAATTTAAGATTGCCTCAAAATCCTTTTTAAATTTATCACCGAAAGATATTTTATTTAACCTTCTATCAAAAATCTTTGCCTGTTTTCCATTTGGAAAATAATAAAGATATTCTGATTCAATCTGTTCAGGTTTATAAGACAAACCATATGCATAACGTACATCATTCTTCACAAATTGGATAGTATAAGTTGTAGGAGAATTTTGTTCGGAAAGCTTATGTGAAACCTGCCTTATCTTATCTCCCGGTTGGTGATTATTACTATTGCAAACCAACATTTTCAAAAAGTGTAGAGAATCTAAAAAACTTGTCTTTCCCGATCCATTTGCGCCATAAAAAGCTGCTACTTTATTAACAAGAATCCCTCTGTATTCTATCAACAGATTTTCAAATGAATTATCCTTAGAGGCAAGCATTGAAAATACCACCTTTTCTTTTATTGAGCGATAATTTTCACAAGTATATTCCAAAATCATAGTAACACCTCTTATATTTTTATTGGTAATTATATTATATGCAAAAGAGTTAAAAAGTCAACTACTTTTTCGGATAATTTGCAAATTCAAATTCTAAATTTTATCAAATTAATATTTTATATCCAATTTTTGCTTGTTATTCACGAATTGTTCATTTTAAACATTGACTTATCGTTATTCAAGTGATACTATAGGCTTACAGACACAGACAACCTACAATATAATAGCATTAGATATTTAAATTAAAAATGAAAGGTGGTGATAATATGGAAAGAGTTTCTGTAATAAGAGAATCCAATACTGGAAGAAATCAACGTTTCGTGGATAACAAAACCCACAAAGAAATGAATCGAAAAGAGTTTGTATCCGCAATTCGTGATGGACAATACCAGGATTACTACGTGAGGAAGGTAAACAATCTTCCCACCCCATGTAGCAAACCTGATGGAAATAAAAACAATAATTTAGGATAGCGGCAACTATCATAAATTACACTTTAACTATTGTATTATATTTGTCTGTGTTTGTCACTAAAAAATTTGTAAAGAGGTGATAAAATATGCGTACAAAGAAAATTCGGATATCCACAAAAGCTAAAACTACTAGTAATGGAAATTTGCGTATTACAACATCCGTCTCCAATGGTAGTAGCACAAAAACAAAAACACAAACTATTCGCTTGAAATAAAGCAAATCTCTCTAAAAGGGGCATACCATAATGATATGCCCTTTTTATAATTATATAAAACACATTGTTATGAACTCTTTATGTTTTTTCATCAATAGCCTCAAAATCAACACTTTTATATATCCAAATCCCTGTACAAATATCATTTCTTCCACATTTGCATTGCCTTCAACTTTAAAACCGCCCCTTCCACCGGCGCCTTTGACGCCATAACAAGCCGAAAAGGCACGGTGATCTCCTCCTTCATCCTCTCTTCAAGCAGCGCAAGATAAGTTTCATTTGCCGCTTTTGTATGAACGGAACCTGTCAGGACTACCGTCACCGGCTCTTTAAAAAGCGAAAGCCGCTCCATGACCGCCTTTACATTCTCCACCGCACAGAGCGCCATCTGCCGCGCCAGCTCCCATACCTCCTTATCTCCTGCTTCCAGCCGCGCAAAAAACAGCCCTATCACATCTTTTGACCATTCCGGATACGCTGCCGGATCTTTCAGCATATTCCAGGAATTTAAAACGGCATCCTCCGTTTCCAGCGAGAACTTCCTTTTATATGCCGCCGCAAGAGGTGTTTCCTCCCTATATAATATCGTACTTCTGTAGACAAGCCGGAACACATTCTGCACGATCCAGATACCGCCGCCCGCGTCCCCGGACCACTCATCAAGCCCCGCCGTTTTTTCCATACTGCCTGCTTCATCGATCCCCGCGCAGCAGACCCCTGTGCCGCAGTTGTAGGCGATCCCAACGCCCTCAGGGCACTCCGCCCAGACCGTCAGGAAACCGTCGTTGCAGACAAGAAATTCCGTAAACCCGATTACCCGGAATATTTCCTCCATCCGCTCCCTATCCCTGCTGTTGTCAACACCGGATAAACCTGCCACCACATTTTTGACAGCAAAGATCCCCAGTCCCGTTTTCGCAAGCACAGCCTCCACTCCCCGCTGCAGTTCCCGCTTTGTTCCCTCCCAGCCGTCCGCCAGAAAATCATGGTTCACACAACCCCCGAGATGCCGTTCCACCGTCCGGAACCCCTCGTCCAGCAGCAGATATTCTGTTTTTGTCCCCCCGCCGTCTATCGCAAGATACATCATACCGCCTCTTCCTTCCGCTTCTGCGCGTAATTGTCAAACCACAGGATCAACAGGATGATGATCCCTTCGCAGACCTGCTGCACATAGGCGCTGATGCCCAGCATATTCATGCAGTTCTCCAGAACCTGTATCGCCAACAGCCCGATAAAGGACTGCGGGATGCCGCCCACGCCGCCCGCGAAGGACGTTCCGCCCACAACGCAGCCGCAGTTTACGGATAGCGCCGTGGAATCCCCATAGATGGAAGACCCCGTATTCAGCTTCGATGAGAGCAGTACTCCGCAGAACGCCGCCATGGCGCCGCAGATCACAAATGCCGACCATTTGATCCGCTCCGCCCGGATGCCGGACTGGGATGCCACATGGTAGTCTCCGCCCACCGCATAGCAGTTCCTTCCGAAAGGAGTATACCGCAGAATATAGTAAAATAATAACAGCATAACAACCATAATGATGATCAGATTCGGTATATTAAAAAACACCTTTCCGTTTGCGATCTTCATATAGGAAAGATTTTTCGCCGGAACCGGATGGGCGTCCGTGATCTGCTGGGCGATCCCCTTCAGCAGCATCCCCATGCCGAGGGTGATGATGAACGGCTCCGTCTTCTGTTTCACCACCAAAAAACCGTTGATGAAGCCCACCAGGGCGCCGCAGGCGATCGCGGCGCAGATCGCGATCCCCAAAGGCATATAGTCCATCAGCTTGATCGTGATGATCCCCGCAAGGCTCATCATGGCGCCGATGGAAAAATCACATCCGCCGCATATAATAACAAGTGTTACTCCAAAGGCGAGCATCTCAAGGATCGCCGCCGAGTTCAACATATCCAGCAGGTTGTATGCCGTATAAAATCTCGTATCAAAAAACAGCATCATGAACAGCATCAAAAGTATCGCCGTCAGCGCTTTGCGTTTTTCGATCTCCTTTACCACTTTTCTGACAACACTCATCTTTCCACCTCACTTTACCCTGCGCCGGTCGAGCCAGATCGCGATGATCAAAACCGCGCCTTTACATACAGACTGCAGATAAGTTGATACGCCCAGAAGATTCAGGCAGTTGGACAGTAAAATAACAAGCATAACGCCCAGCATCGTCCTGACCACACTTCCCCGCCCGCCGGCAAGGGACGTGCCGCCCACCACCACTGCCAGTATCGCGTTTGTCTCATAGTTCGCCCCCAGAAGCGGGGATGCCGTCGTGATGCGGGAAAACAGCACGATCGCCCCGAAAGCGGACAACACGCCGGACAGCACAAACACAAGCGTGATGCGTCTTTTTACCGGTATACCGGAGAGATCTGCCGCCGTGATATTGGCACCGGCAAGACAGATTTCCCGCCCCGTCTGGGTTCTCGTAAGAAAAATGTGAAGCAGTGCCATGATGACGATAAACAGTAAAAAGGATGCCGGGACAAAACCTGCCCTGCCGGAGCCGATGGCTTTAAAGAGATCCGTCCGGTTTTTCAGATGCGACATATGCTGTGTCGCCCCGTCCGTGTAGAGCAGCGCCGCCGCGCTGTACACCGCGCTGAGCCCGTATGTGATAAAAAGCGCCTTCGCCTGTGTCAGCGCCCCGCAGCTCACGACAATGAGCGCGTTCAAAAGCCCCATCGCCGCGCCCGCGATCAGCCCTGCGGCCAGCGCGCCGCCCTGTCCCAGCACATCGATCATGGAGATGGTAAATACCGCGCTCAACGATACGATGCCCGCCACGGAAAGATCGATAAATCCCCCGATGATAGCTAACGTCATGCCGAGCGCGACGAAGCTCAAGGGACCGAACTGGTTCATCAGGTTTCCCAGATTGGCAACCGTGAGGAACTTCGGCTCTATCAGGGCAGTTGCTGCCGCCAATATCATAATTGTCACTAAAACCAGATTATTTTTCACAAAATATCCGATGCGAGTTTTTGCATCCATCTGTTCTTCCCTTTCTTTCCCTATCCTATCGCCCTGTTCATGATCTCCTGCGCGGACACTTTCTCCGGATCAAATTCCCCCGTGATGCGCCCGTCCGCTATGGTCAGCACACGGTTGCTCATATGCAGCACTTCCGGCAGTTCCGAGGAGATCAGAATGATGGAACTCCCTGCCTCCACCGCCTTTTTCATCAACATATAGATCTCATATTTCGCGCCCACGTCGATCCCCCTTGTGGGCTCGTCCATGATCAGGATCTTCGGTTCCGTCTCCAGCCACCTCCCGATAATGCATTTCTGCTGGTTGCCGCCCGAGAGATTTTCGATAACGGAAGTGGGAGACGGTGTCTTAATGAGCAGTTCGCTTATCTTGTCTGTTGCCATCTTCCGCTCTTTCTCCCCCGAGAGGAACATGCCCTTCTTCAGCTTTTCCAGATTCGCCATGGAAATGTTGGACTCCACGGAAAACGGCAGCACCAGCCCCTGTTGTTTGCGGTCCTCCGGCACAAATGCCATCCCACGCTTTTTCCCGTCCTGAGGGCTTGTTATCTTTACCGCCTCCCCCTCGATCCGTATTTCTTTCCGTTTCACCTTGTCTGCGCCGTAGATCGCCCGGACGATCTCCGTCCTGCCTGCCCCAACCAGTCCCACAAACCCGAGGATTTCTCCGCGATTTAAAGTAAACGAAATATCTTTCAGCTTATTCGTGGTCAGATGCTCCACCTTCATCAGCGGTTCCCCGACAAAATGAGGCCGTTCCGGATATTCGTTCTCTATCGTCCTGCCTACCATCATGCCCACCATCTCCCTGCGGTCTAACTCGGAGACAGGACGGGTATCGATCACGTGTCCGTCCCGCATGACTGTCACAAAATCACAGTATTCAAAGATCTCGTCCAGCTTATGGCTGATATACAATATGGATATCCCTTCGCTCCTCATCCGGCGGATGATATCCCCCAGCTTCGCGAGTTCTTCTTCGGTCAGGCTGCTGGAAGGCTCGTCCATGATGATGAGCTTTGACCGGAAAGAGAGCGCCTTCGCAATCTCTACCATCTGTTTTTCCGATGTACTCAGTTCCGACACATAGCTGTGGGTATGGATGGAAGAACCGATCTGTTCCAGCAGTTCTTTCGCCTTCTGGTGGGTTCCCCGCATACCGCCGGCTTCCCTGAACCTTCCCAGAAAGATATTTTCCCCTACCGTCATGGAGGAGATCAGGCTGAATTCCTGATAGATGATGCTGAGCCCCCTGCGCAGCGATTCCATCGGCGTCGTCTTCTCTATCGTCTGCCCGTCAAATACGACCGTGCCCGCGTCCTTTGTGTAAACGCCGGACAGTATCTTCATGAGCGTGGACTTGCCCGCCCCGTTTTCCCCTACGATGCCATGCACAACGCCGCGCCCCACCTGCAGCGATACATCATCCAGCGCCTTCACGCCCGGAAATGCCTTACTGACATGCTCCACGGACAGGATCACATCGGAAAGCTGTTTATCCATCCTGTTTACCCTCCTGTTTCAAACTCCATCGTTCTTGTTTCTTTTACATAAATTGTATACAACCCGGATGCGGATTGCAACGCAGATTTTCCTGCGCTGCAATTCACCATGCTTCCTCTTCCCGTCATGCCGCCTACAGCGGCACATACGATCCGTGAAGAACGCTGCTCTTGCGTTCTTCTGTGTAAGATTTAGATGTTCTTAGACAGCGTATTTTGCTGTCTTAGAACATCTTCTTACACTTTACCACTCCGGATACGGCAATTCTTCCACATTATCTGAAGTCACCATATCGAGGGGCACATAGTTTTCCGCCTCAAAATTCTTGCCGTCCGCCGCATTGCGGATCACTTCCAGCGCTTTCAGGGAAATATTTACAACGTTCTGGCTGATGCAGACATTCTGTGTGCCGTCCTTTACCTGGTCAAACCCGCTCCTGCTGCCGTCGATCGCCACAATGTATGTGCCTTCGATCCCTGCATTCTTCAGCGCCTCGATACATCCTGTCGCGCCGCCGTCCCAATGACAGAATATCCCCTGGATCTCGTCGCCGTATTTTACGATCATATCTTCCGTGATCGCCATCGTCTCATTGGAAGACCAGCTGTCCGTCGCCTGATAATCCAGCACTTCGATGTTGGAGCCTTCCAGCCCCGCGTTAAATCCGTCATGTCTGCGGATCTGTGCATCCGTTCCCGCCGTGCCGCCGACCTCGATCACTTTCGCGCCGTCGGGGAACTGATCGATAAATGCCTTCGCCGCATTTTTACCTGCCTCCGTGTCATCCACTCCAACAAAGATATCACGGTACTCGCGGTATTCCTCCGGCAGGTCCGCAGAGTACATCGCTACGATGATCCCCGCCTCTTTTGCCTGCATCACGGAAGGGATCACGGCGTTGATATCACTGGGACACAGGATCAGCGCATCATAGCCCTGTCCGATACAGTTTGTGATCGCCGCTGTCTCCGTCTGGGAATCATACTGTCCGTCAAAAGCGGTCACTTCCATATTATAGTCGCCCTGGTGTTCTTCCATGATCTTATAGCCGTATGCATTCATCTCGTTCGACATGGAGTTCGGGATATATGCAACTTTTAATGTCTTTCCCTCCTCTGCCGCAGGTTCCGCCTCTTCCTTAGCCGGCGCTTCCTCTGCGGGAGTTTCTTCCCCGGCAGGAGCTGACTCTTCTGCTGCCGCCTCTTCCGGCGCTGTTTCCCCGCCTGCAGCATTTCCGCATGCCACAAGTCCAAATGCCAGCGTTGCCGCTAAAACAGTTACCATTAATTTCCTTTTCATGTTTTTTCTCCTTAAGAATTCTTTGCTTTTATATTGCTATCCCGTTTCCTTTTGGGGAAGCAGGCATAACATCCGCCAGTTCTCTGATTGTTTCTTTTGATATCTGTAAGATGTTCCACGAAAGGACAACCCTGTCAATACCTGCTAAGTCCAGTTTCCGCAGAAAGTCCTTTACATATGCCGTATCCGCATCACAGATACCCTCGATCCGGTTGGCATCGATTCCCGGCGCCACGGCATAACTTCTGCCTTTCAGCTCCTGCATCTGCCGGACCAATGTTTCCATGCTTCCCGTATCCCCTTCCCACAGTTCATCGATCCGCTTCTTTATACTGTCTCCGAGAGCGCGCAGTTCAAAGGGAATGCCTGCCGGCGCATCGGTCCGGATATAGACCATCGGTTTTACAAAATCCACCTTTTCCGCCAGCGCGTCGATATCCTGTCCGACAAAATCCGCAATGGAAGGTGCAAAGGTATCCACGCCAACCTTCAGCCCCCGGCTGTGAAACCGCTCACAGAGCGCCCCCACCTGGGATGTGATGATCTGCCGCTTTGCCGCCATAAGCCTGTCAATATCCTGATCCCCATAGCGGTAGATACCCCGTTCAAGCGCCGATGGTATGAATCGTTCCACATTTTCTTCCTTCGCCATCGCCCTGACCCGTTCTGTATCCACTCCATTTTTCTCATAGATATCCTGACAATGCGGACACCAGCATCCATACAACGCGCTGCTTCCTCCCGCCGCGGAGGCATACCGTATCCGATCCAGAAATACGCCGTCCATATGACAGCCTGTTGTCAGCCTGTCAAATACTTTCACCGCATATGCCATATTTTCCCGGGACGACTGGCAGACAAAATCAAATGCGTCCTCTTTGCAGGTGTTGATCTCCTGCCTTTTCCGGTCCGAGATATTCCTGTTTTGCAGAACCCCTTCCCTGTCCTGAATTTCAGCGAACACCGGAAGCCACAGATATTTTTCCACCGGATATCGATCCAGCATACAGCTGATCTCCTGATTTAATGCGATATCCGCAGCCCAGCCGAATATCACTTTTTCCACATCCAGAACCTGCATGCAGTACTCCAGCGTCTTTACCGCTTCTTCTGCTCCGCATGCGGACCGGTTAAAGCTTCCTGTGCTCAACTGCAAAATACACCGCATCCGCATCCCCCCTTTCTCTTTTTATTTCTGTAATCAGCGTATGTAATTTCAGATTGATTGTCAATGAAACAGCATCAGAATATATATTATTGTAAATTATTTACAATAATTTTCTCTATTTTCCTATCTATTTTTATATAAATATGACAAGTACAACTTTTTATTTCAGAAATAACATCCAAAATCCTTGAAATTTGCCTGAAATGTGCTATACTGAGACGCATAAAACAGCGGGCACGATGATCCCTCTGTATGCAAAGGAGAACATATGCGCAGAAAATATCCATTTTCCTTTTCGGAAATCGCAAAGGAGGCCGGCGTTTCCGCCGCTACCGTGTCCCGTGTCCTGAACGGGCAAAGCAACGTAAAAGCCGACCTGATAGAAAAAGTATACAATATACTGGAAAAACGGGGACTGAACCCCAACGAATATATCGTGCAGGCCCCCTCCTCCGGCAGGCTCCTTCTCTTTGTCCTGCCCTTTGAGTTCAATTCCTTTTTTAATGAGATCATCAAGGGCGCAAAGGCCTCCGCCCTCCAGCACGGCTACACGATGATGATCCTGCAGGAGCAGCTCGGCAGCAACACTTTTTCCTCTTTCGAGCAGCTAATAAGACACACCAAAATATCAGGCGTCATCTGCCTGAACCACCTGAACGCCCAGTTGATGCATACCCTGAGCAGCATCGTTCCGGTCGTACAGTGCTGCGATTATGACCTAAACAGCAAAACCGTCTCGTCCGTCAGCTTTGACGACTTCAAAATGGCATCCACCGCCATCAATCATCTGATCTCCCACGGCCGCAGGAAGATCGCCTTTATCTCCGGTTCCCTGAAATACCGCGACAATTACGTCCGGCAGGAGGGCTACCTAAAGACACTGCAGGCAGCCGGTATCAAACCGACGCTGCGCTGGATCGTCAATCTCCCGGAGATCAATTACAATATGGCGTTTTCCTCCGCCACACAGCTCCTCTCACAGGCCTACCGCCCGGATGCTTTTCTGACCATCTCCGACCTCTACGCCTGCGCCGTCATCAACGCCGCAAGGCAGTTAAAGCTCCGCGTGCCCGATGACCTTATGGTGATCGGCTATGACAACGTGGACTACGCGACCATATCCTCGCCGCCGATCACAACGATCAATACGCCGAAATATCAGCTCGGCTATACTGCCGCCGAACTGCTGATCGACCGGATCCAGAATCCGGATTCCATAGCACAGCATATCAAACTGCAGTCGGAGCTTATCATCAGGGAATCCACCACGCCGAAGGGCGGGGTGTAGGACGTTCAAAACTTTCTCTTCTCTCAAGAGCAGTCTGACATAATAATCCGCGGCTATCATAAAAGGGGAGCTTCCCGCTCCCCTACAAATGACTCTCAAAATGCCCTGCCACCGCCTGCACATTCTGAAAAATAATAAACGCGTTTTCATCCACTTCTTTTATCTCGTTCTGCAGCCTGCCCGCCTCATATTTTGACACTGCTGTCACATACACATAAAACTCTTCCAAACTGTAGGCACCTGTCCCCTTCCAGAACGTAGCGCTTCTTCCCAAAGAACAGGTGATCAGATCCCCTATGTAGGCGGACTTTGTGATGATCACCACAGACATCTTTACATTCTGATAATGCACCCTGTCCATGACCATCGTTCCTGCCGCCGTAAAGATCACAGAATAGACCACCGTCTCCAGTTCATAGAACACTGCGCAATAAAGAAACACGAACACCGCCACAAACATGGATATCTTTCCCACGCCGAAATTCGGATTCTTTTTCAGGAAATACATCCCTATGATGTCCATGCCGCCGCCCGAACTGCCGCATCTCAAAATAAGTCCCGCCCCGTATCCGCTGACAGCGCCTGCGATCAGGCAGGCGGTAAGCTTATCTTCTATCAGCAGTTTTCCCGGAACCGGCAGCACAGAAAAGAAGATCGCTGTCAGCGTCACGGTAAATATCGTCTCTGCAAAGAAACGTTTCCCGAAGGTCTTATAGGCCAAAAGCAGCAGCGGAATATTCATCATATACAAAATGATCCCTGTCCAGTCGAAGGTCATGGGAATCCGCAAGAGTTCTGAAAGGACCGTGCGGATGATCTGCGCCACCCCCGTCAGATATCCGCTGTACAAGCCCATCGGCGTGGTGAGCAGATTATAAGGGGCCGTATACAGAAAGGCCCCTATAACAATCCCCGCGTGGGTTTTTATAAACTTCTTTTTCATTTAAAATATACCGATCAACGCTCCGACAATGCCCACCGCTATCGTGATCAGCAGGATCCAGGTGGCGCTGACGCCCTTTTTCAAAAGACCGAACATCGCCAGCACATAGAGGAACGGCAGCAGAAGCGGGAAAATCTGATCCAGATATCCCTGAATGGCAAAGGATGTCTCTCCCAACGTTACTTCCAGCGGTGTGCTCAGGCTTACCATCGACGCGCTCATTCCGCCGACCACCATCAGGCCTACTATGGTCGCCCCTTTGCTGATCATCTGCAGGATGCCGCTCTCCTTCGCGTTCCCCATCAGCCCTGTTCCGAATTTATAACCCGCCACCGTCAGATAGTATTTGATGATCACATGCGGTATATTAAACAGCAGAAGGAACAGGATAAACCCGAAGGCACTGCCCTGCTGCGCCAGGGAAATGCCGATCGCCACTGCGATAATGCGCAGTGTTCCCCAGAAGAACGAATCTCCGATTCCCGCAAAAGGCCCCATCAGTCCCACTTTGATGCTGTTGATGGATGTCGTATCAAAATCTGGATTACTGCTCGCCTCTTTTTCCAACGCCGCGTTTACACCGGTGATCGCCGTGAGCACATGGGGCGTTGTATTGAAGATCTCCATATGTCTTACCAGCGCTTTTGCCTGCTCTTCCTTTGTATGGTAAAAAGTTTTGATCGCCGGCCATATCGCAATGGCATACCCAAGAGCCTGCTGTCTCTCATAATTGTAGCAGCCTTCCAGCATGAAGGAGCTTTTAAATAACTCCATCACTAATTTTTTATCTTCTTTTGACAATGCTTCCTTACTCATCAAATAAATCCTCCTCTCCATCACTGTTTCCTGACACTGCCGCCGTCTTTGGCTGCATCATTCCCTTCTCATATGTAACGATAAAGGCAAGCACAAGACCGCAGATCGTCACCGCCATGATCGGCAGGTTTAAATAGGATATCAGAATGAAACCGAACACAAAATAGATCACGTTCTTCACATTCATCATCGGGAGCAGCAAAAGTGCAAAACCTACCGCCGGAAGCAGGCCGCCCGCCACATTCAGTCCCTGCATGATATTCTCCGGGATATGATTGACAAAAGCTTCCACTGCCGCCGAGCCAAACATGATCGCCACAAAGGCTACCGCGAAATACATAAGGCACTGCAGCAAAAGTCCTCCGTAGTTCAGCATCTTCATCTTTTTGATATCGCCCGCCGCCGCATATTTCATCGCCGGCGTCATAAAACCGCTTCGGATGATAAAGAGCAGCACTTTGATGGACTGTGCCAAAATAGCGATGGGCAGCGCCAGCGTCAACGCAATTTCCGGCCCCTGATCGGTCAGGATGGCAAACGCGGTGCCCAGTCCTGCGCCCACCAGCGCATCCGGCGGCACGGCTCCTCCGATCTGGATCGCTCCCATAAACACCAGTTCCAGTGTCGCGCCGATGATAACCCCTGTCTGCAGGTCTCCCAGCGCAAGCCCCACAAGGGGAGATACCACGAGCGGCCTTATCACCATACATGTCCCAAAAAATTTCTCCACAAACCATAGTGCGCCCAAAATAAGGCCTACTATCAAAGCTTCATACATTTTTTAATCCCTCCAATTCTTTCTTACAGTCTGATACTCGGATACGGGTGTGGCGGGCACTTCCTGAATCTCCAACTTATAACCCATCTCCACAAGCTTATCCATATACTCCACATCTTTGCCGTCCACATACACTGCCTTGGAAAACATCTTTTTCCCCTCATGCATCTGCATACCGCCTATGTTGACTGCCGGTTTTTCTTCCAGAAGTCCCACAAGCCGGCAGACCGTCTCCGGGTCCGGCGCGATCACAAATACCCGCATGTTTTTCAATTTGGGATTTTTCAGCAGTTCCGCTCCCGCCTCCACGGTCCTGGTCGCCAGCTTCACCCCGTCCGGACAGCACAATTTTAAGGCGGTCTTTCTCATCTCATCCTTCGCTGCGCTGTCGCTCACGATCACAATGGCATCGTAACTCAATGCGGATTTCCAACTGTACGCCACCTGTCCATGCAGCAGCCTGTCGTCAATCCTGATTTTCAGTATCATTTTTACCCCTCCTTTTCTTTTATCTCTTTACAGATCCGCAAAATCATCGTTGACTGATACAGTCATCGTTTCATTCACATAACTGATCTGCTCCCTTGCCTCATTTACTGCTTCCTGAAGCTCCTCCATATCCTCCATAGTTATCACCTGCAGCAAAAGCGCCAGATTGACACCGGTCAGAAGGTACACCCCGGGCCTCTCCATATATTTCATGCATGCCTGGTTGACACTGCCGCCGTAAATATCGGTCAGCACGACCACCTCCTCATCCGGCATACAGGCTTCAAAATATTCCTCCAGTGCCTTTTCCAGAATGACCCCCTCCGTATAGGCACAGATCGTCGTTATCCCGGGCTGCGGGCCTAAGATGAGCTCTGCCGCCGCCCTGATCCCCGCCGCGTAGGTTGCATGTGTCGCGATCAAAATCTTTTTCATCTGTTTTTCCTCTCCACCGTTTTCTGAATATATTGTCCAATGACACTGTTCACACCTCTCGACAGGTCTCTTCCCCTTGCATCCGCCATCTTAAACGCCGCCACCTGCATAAAGGTGATATATTCCAGGGGGGCAAAATACCTGCTCTTCGCGGATAAGGCCATGTCCTTTTTGTCCTCCTCATCTGCCGCCTTTCCCACCACTGCACAAAATCCGATCTCCTTTTTCAGAAAAGCTGCTATTTTCTTTACTTTCTCCTCATCTTCTCCCTCCTTGGAATACAGGATGAACAGCATGCCGTCATGGAATGCGTTCTGGGGGCCATGGATGAACTCCTCCAGCTCGTAGCTCTTCGTCATCATGGGCACCATCTCCATCGCCTTGATATCCGACTCCTGCGCGATCGGCCAGAGATCCCCCGTTGCAGAGACAAGCAGCGTATTGCGTCTCAACAGGGAAAACCTGTTCGCCTCATACCAGCCAAGCGTATCCCGTTTTATCTGTTCCAGATTCCCCGCCGCCCGGCATAAGTCTTCTTTTATCTCTTCCAGTTTTTCTTCCCCGATCCTTCCCTGTTCCAGCGCAAGGTACGCTCCCAACATCATCACAGATGCCGCAGTTGCCGAAAATCCTATCGTGCGGTACAGATATTCCTCCTCACCGCAGCCCATATCCACAAAATGATCTGCCGCCTCCGCGATGACGCAGTCCCTTTCCGCCGTCATCGCATATGTGATGCACCCTGCCTCTTTTGCCAGAAGCAGCCCTTCGTATACCAGCCTGGTCTGTCCTCCCTGGGAGATAAACAGATGCGGGGCCTCTTTTCGGATACAGGGCGCATAATTTACAAAAATATTCGGGTACATCAATGTCACCCTGAACCCGCAGGTGTTTTCCAGAAACATCTTTGCCGTAAACGCCGCGTTGTAGGAGGATCCGCTCGCCACGATAACGATCTCCCCGGCATCCCCGCCTACGGGGCAGCCGCCAAATCTTCTTTCCGAAATCTCCACCAGCTTTTCGGGAATCCTTTCAATGCAATTCATCAATGTCATATCCGCTTTCTCCTTTCTTCTCCCCTTCCTTTGCCGTCACGTTCGCATCATGTCCGACATAGTCATGCAAATACGCGATCTCACTGATCGGAAGCTCCACATTATACTGCGAGGTAAGTTCCCGGAAACTCTCCGTCAGAAGATGAATAAACTCCTGCTGCTCTCTCATGAAATTTTCCAGATTTTCGTAATCGGTGATCGGCGTTTTCGTCACCAGCCGTTCCATCAGGCAGCAGATATGGATGTAAATGCCGATGATCGTCTTGACGGAAAAATGACAATCCATTCTGTCCTGAAGCTGGTCCACGGCAATCTTGATATAGCCGAGCAGTTTGTCCGCATCCAGTATCGTCAGATACTGCAAAACATTCTGCAGCGTAAAATTCTGCACCAGTTTTTCATCAAAAGTTTTCAGTTCCTCCCAGCTCATATAACGCTTCAGCAGCCTGTTCATATCCTCCATGGACTCGCTGGTTATAATATCCTCCAGACTGATATAGGGAATGTCCGGCAGCTGCGGATCCATCGTGCCTGATATGAACAGGATCTCATACCGGGCACACAGCGCCTCCATCTCCATGTGAAGCCCTCCGGAACAGTCCACCGCGATCAGCTTCACTCTCATTTTTTTCGGGAAACTGTCCTTGAAGATCTGCAGGACCCTGTTTGTCATAGGTGTTCCTGATTCGCTGGTAAACAAGATCGCCGCGTCTCTTTGCGCATTGTCATACAGCCGATATTCTATTTTTGCCTCCTCACAGGCTCTCCTCAAAATATCCTCTGTCTTCTCGCCGTTTAAGATCCCCTCCCCTACGCTCAGCGCCGTTTTGGTAGAAATATTGTTGATGACCCCTATGTGGGCCGAACTGCATTCACTGATGATGGTCCCCAGTTCTTCCAACGTCCCCATATCCACCAGCAGGATCAGATTGTCCGTAAATCTCCCCTCCGAAAGCCCCTCCTTTATCCTCAGTATGATATCGTTGACATCCGTCGAGAGCGGCATGTCAAAAGCCTCCAACACCCGCTTCCCAAGCAGTTTGTTCACCGCGTCTGCGATGGAGCTCGCCGTGGAATATCCATGCGCCGCCACAATACCCGTATAACTGATGCCGGCCGATTTTCTGTTATAAAACTTGATGTTCAGTATCAGAAAGATCAGGTTGATGTCTTCGAGCTCCACATCCAGCACCTCTTCCAGCGACCGCTTCATCTCTTTCGCCATAAAGGCTTCCGCGGGATACTCCTCCCCAAGCAGGAGCAGGAATTCCCTGATGGATTCTTCCTTCTTTCTGAGCCACTTGATCAGGGATGTGTTATCTCCGGTCATGACATACAAAAGCCTCGCCAGCACAAACTCACAGTTTGTGGGAAGAAATATCTCATGCTTTTTGCTGACTTTCGCGAGTACCTTGCCGGTGACTTCCGTCAGCGCTGTTATCTTTGCGTTGGAGTACTTTTTCTCATAAACGATGAAATCATAAAACTCGTTCAGCCATTCGTTCCCTTTCCGCATCAGATCCTTCTCGGATATCTCATTTTTCCTGTATTCGTCGTAAACATTCAGGATTCGTTTCAAAAAAGGCAGCAGATAATTGTCTTCCTCCTGTATGGCAAGATTGGAGACCTGTATTTTGCCGAAATCGCCGCCCGCCTCTTCTTCAGGCTCCGCGGAGGAGATCAGTTCACCGGGCAGATGATAGCTTTTTATCTCCAGTTCTTTCGGCTTGTCCGCCTGTAAAAAGGCGTTGGCGCAGATCACTTTGATACAGCTTTTTAACTCTTTCAGGTTTCCCTCAAAAGGATATTTCATAAAGATCCTGTATACATTGCTGCTGATCGCGATATGGCATCCCAGATGTTTTTCCTCTTTTTCAAAAAAATGTGCCAGCAGAAGCCTTTTTTCCAACAGGCTTCTCTCCCTCAGCGGCGGCAAAAAACTGATGACCGGGATCTGCGACAAAAGAGATTCCGATAAGACAAGCGACGGGTTCTTTCTCGTCGTCATGATCAGTTTTGCTTCTCTTTCATCATTTTTGGAAGTCCGCTCCTCCAGATATCCCGCTAAAACCTCCTGCCCCCTTTTGCTGAGACGGTCTATATTGTTGATAAGCAGAACGCCTCCCGCCGCCTCTCTCAGCATACCGCTCCTTTTTCCGGCGCTTCCCGTCATTCCGCAAAGTTTTGCGACATCTTTCCCACTTTCCCCATCCGCCTCATTGCATTCCAGGATCTTGTACGGTGCATTTCCCTCAATACTTTCGTTTTCTATGGCATAATGATAAAGATAATTTGCAAGATAACTCTTTCCTGTTCCCGCTTCCCCCCAGATCAGGACAGGGACGCCGCATCCCGGATATTTCACTGCCGATTTGCACTGTGTGATGCAGTAGTTTAACGTGGCTGAAAATCCGATCACATTTTCCTCATCTTTTCCCTCTATCCTCTCCGCCAGGATTTCCCATAAATCTTCCGGATAATCAAACTCATTTTCCTCCAACTGCAGATGATATTTTTTCTCCAGCGTCTTTTTGTGGAAAAAATAAACCGGCCTTCCCCCCGCTTTAACCAGCACACCTTCTTTTACCAGATCGTTCAGATAAGAAGATGCCAGATTCCGGCTTATCCTGATCTCATCTGCTGCTACATGGGTAGTAAAGGGCGTTAGATCAGAGTTCATCCGAAATTTTTCCGTATATTTGATCATATATTGTACGATCTCTTCTTTCGTTCTAATATTCACGCCGCACTCCTTTCCCTGTGTTGCCATTATACATAATCCTGCCTTTCTTTTGGGTACTGTCTGACATTTTTCTCACTGTCCGCAAAATTTCCGACACTTTTCCCCTCTCTTTTCGACACTAATCCAAAATAATGTCCTAATAGAGTATAGCCCAAAATTGCATGAAATTAAGGGCATACAAAAACACAGCAGAAAACTGTCCTCCTGCTGTGTCTTCGTGCTCTCCGTTATGCTGTTTTACCGGAGATCCTGCGCCGGTCTCGATGTCTTCCCGTTGACAACAGACACGCCTACGCCAGATCCCACGCCTTCATCTCCTGATAAAGCCTCCCCACTGGCAGTCCCACCACGTTGCTGTACTCGCCCCGGATGGACTTGATAAAGGCCGCCGCCCTGCCCTGCACGGCATAGGCGCCCGCCTTGTCCATGGGCTCGCCACTATAGACATACTCCATGATCTCCGCCCTGTTCATGCGGTACATCAGGACACCTGTGCATACATAGAACGAATACTCTTCCTGTTTTCCCTCTCCGTCTATCCAGATCATCGTGACGCCGGTGTAGACCTGATGCTCCTTTCCCGCGAGCAGGCCGAGCATGCGCGCTGCGTCTTCCTCATCCTTCGGCTTTCCCAAAATCTCTCCTTCTATGGCGACAACTGTGTCAGCACTGATGACGAGACTGTCTTCTCTGCCGCTCACCTGACAGCCGCTTTCATCTTTCACCTGACCGTCCATTCTACTGTCAGCCCGACTGTCTTCCGCTCCGGCATCAGTGTCGCCTGCTCCGGCATCGGCATCACCTGTTGTGACACTCATGTCACCCTCCGCAATCTTTCCCCAGACATCTCTGGCTTTCTGTCTTGACAGCTCTATCACAATATCCTGCGGCAGTGTGCTCTCCGGATTTTCCTCCACCTCGCTGGGCATTACCTCAAATTCCAGCCCGATCTGTGCCAGAAGTTCCTTTCTTCTGGGGGACGCCGACGCCAATATGATCTTCTTCATAGCTATCTGTCTCTCCTTCCGAATAAAACCTATATTACCCTAAAATATTTTTCACTTTATCATAGACCGCACAGGCTAATTTTTTATGTCCGTCTTCATCCAAATGCACCCCATCATATTCACACGGGGCGGCGTACCGGGCGGCATCTAAAAAATAACACCCGTATTCCCCTGCTACCTCCTGATACGCCTGAGAAAACCCTCTGGACTTTTCTGCCGCCTGTCTTCCGAATATATGTCCCGCGATCTCGCTCTCCTCAATTCTGACCGGCGAGATTAGCAGCACCTTCGGCGCTTTTTTGCCGATACCATAATCGGACTGCTGCGCCAGTCTCACCAGCCTTCCCGCCCCATCCGCTATGCTCCTTGCCGGAACATTAAAATACAATTTCGTATCGTTTGTCCCCAACATAATGATCAGCAGGTCAAACGGCGAATGGGATTCCATACAGGGCCACAGATAGGTCAATCCCGCAAGACGATTCTCGATCGGGTCATCCCACACCGTAGTTCTCCCGTTCTGCGCCTCCTCAATGACGGTATACTCCTCCCCGAGAAGCCTCTGAAGCCTGCCCGTCCAGCGGATCTCCTCCCCATATCGGGAACTCTCCAAAGCATTATACCCCCAGGTATTGGAATCCCCAAAACAGACTATTCTCTTTTTCATATGCTTTCTTCCCCCCTGTCAAAATTCCTACGACACACGCAAAACGTGCCAAAACACGCGGACACCGAACCTGCGGGCAGAGCTGCGGGTAATCCGCCCTCCAGCCCTGCCCGCAGAAAAAAATCTTCATCCAAGCAACTCCTTCAACATCCGGTTCACCAGCCCCGGATCCGCCTTCCCCTGCATGGCCTTCATCGTCTGCCCCACAAGAAAACCGATGGCTTTCTGCTTTCCGCCTTTGTAATCCGCCACCGACTGCGGATTTTCCGCCAGCACTTTCTCCACCGTCGCCCGAAGAGCCCCTTCATCGTTCACCGTCTTTAAGCCATGCTCTTCCACATAGGCTTCCGGATCGATATCCTCCTCAAACATCTTCTCAAAGACATCCTTCGCCACAGGTCCCGTGATCGCCTTGCTGTCCACAAGGGATATTAACACCGCCAGATGTCCGGGCGAAAACCGGATATCCTCCGGGTCTGCATTTTTCTCTTTCAACAGCCGGAGCGTCTCCCCCATCAGCCAGTTGGAAACCTTTTTCGGCTGTCCGCAGAGCGCCGTCGTCTCCTCGAACAGATCCGCCATATGCTTCGTCTCCGTGATAATGCCGATATCATATTCCGGGATATCAAACTCCCGTTTGTAACGTTCTATCTTCTCCGTCCGAAACTCTGGCTGCTTTGCCCTGATCTCATCCAACATGTCATCCGTCACATACACCGGCATCAGGTCCGGATCCGGAAAATACCGGTAGTCCTGGGCGTCCTCCTTGCTCCGCATCGCATAGGAATACCCCTTGTTGTCATCCCATCTTCTGGTCTCCTGCACAACTTCCTTCCCCTCCTCGAGAAGATCGATCTGCCGCTCGGTCTCGTTTTCAATGGCATGCATGATAGCCCGGAAAGAATTCAGATTCTTCATCTCGGTTCTCGTCCCGAACTTCTCTGTTCCGGCTTCCCTGACGGACAGATTCACGTCCGCCCGCATGGAGCCCTCCTGCAGCTTACAGTCGGAAGCCCCCAGATACTGGATCAGCATCCGCAGCGTCTCCAGATAGGCGATCACCTCCTGCGCATCCCGCATATCCGGCTCCGAGACGATCTCGATCAGCGGCACGCCGGAACGGTTATAATCCACCAGCGAACAGTCCTCCCACTCGTCATGGATCAGCTTCCCAGCGTCCTCCTCCATATGGATCTCGTGGATGCCCACAAACTTTTTTCCCTTTTCCGTCTCTATCTCCACTTTCCCGTTTCGGCAGATCGGCAGATAGAGCTGGGAAATCTGATAGTTCTGCGGATTATCCGGATAAAAATAATTCTTCCGGTCAAACTTGGCATCCCTTGTGATCTCGCAGTTTGTGGCAAGCCCCACCGCGATCGCGTATTCCAGCACCTGCTTATTTAACACCGGAAGGGATCCCGGCATACCGGTGCAGACCGGACAGGTATGACTGTTGGGCTCTCCGCCGAAAGCGGTGGAACAGCCGCAGAATATCTTTGTCTTTGTGGCAAGCTCCACATGCACTTCCAGTCCTATAACGGTTTCATATTGTTTGCTCATGCATCCGCCCCCGCCTTTCTCTTTTCATAGGTATACGCCGCCCGGATCAGTTTCTTTTCCGTAAAGCAGTCCCCGATGAGCTGCAGCCCGATGGGCAGTCCGTTCTTGTCTTTACCGCAGGGCACAGAAATTGCCGGCAATCCCGCCAGATTCACGGAGATCGTATAAATGTCCCCGAGATACATCTTCAAAGGATCAGACAAACTCTCCCCCAGCTTCGGCGCCGTTGAGGGCGCCACCGGACCCAGGATCAGATCATATCTTGCGAATGCCTCGTCAAAAGCCCTTTTGATCAGCGCCTTTGTGCGCAGTGCCTTCAGATAGTAGGCATCATAGTAACCGGAACTGAGCACAAAACTGCCCAGCATGATCCGGCGCTTTACCTCCTCGCCGAACCCTTCCGAGCGAGTCTTCTTATACATATTGTGAAGTCCCTCGAAGTCCTTTGTCCGGTATCCGTATTTGATCCCGTCAAACCGCTCCAGATTGGAACTTGCCTCCGCCGTCGCGATCGTATAGTAGGCGGGGATCGCGTATTCCACCATGCCCAGATCGAACTCCTCCACCACCGCGCCGGCATTTTTCAGCACTTCGGCTGCCGCCAGCACAGCTACCTTTACTTCACGATCCAGTCCTGCCCCGAAATAGTCCCGCGGAATGCCGATCCGCATCCCTTTCACATCTTCCGTCAGGGCATTTGTGAAATCCCGCTCCGCATCCGGCACGGAAGTAGAATCCTTCTCGTCGTAGGATGCGATGGCTTCCAGCAGGTATGCCGCATCCGTCACATTCTTTGTGAGCGGCCCGATCTGATCCAGCGAAGAAGCGTATGCCACCAGCCCGTATCTGGAAACCATGCCGTAAGTGGGCTTCAGTCCCACTACCCCGCAGTAGGAAGCGGGCTGTCTGATGGAGCCGCCGGTATCCGACCCCAGCGCCATAAAACACTCCGAGAGTGCCACCGCCGCCGCCGAACCGCCGGAAGAGCCGCCCGGCACATGCGCCGGATCCACGGGGTTTTTCGTCACGCCATAATAGGAAGTCTCGGTCGTGGACCCCATGGCAAACTCGTCCATGTTGGCCTTACCGATCATCACCGCCCCCGCCTTTTCCAGATTTTCCACCGCTGTCGCGGAATAAGCCGGCACAAAATTCTCCAGGATCTTTGATGCGCAGCTTGTCAGCACACCCTTTGTACAAAGGTTGTCCTTCACCGCCGCGGGCACCCCAGCCAAAGGACCTGTCAGCTCTCCTGCCTCGATCCTCCGCTGCGCCTCTCTTGCCCTGTTAAACGCCTGCTCTCTATCCACCGTAATATAGCAGTGATACGCCTCCTCTTTTTCCCCGATACGCTCAAACACCGCCTCCATCGCTTCCACCGCGGTACACTCGCCGGCTTTTATCTTTTCCGAAAGTTCTACCGCCGTACAGTTCAGAATACTACTCATGATCCGTTCTCCCTGTCTGTCTCAGTTTTCATGATCCGTCCGTCTGCTGCCAATATCATGCCTCTCTCGTCTGCTGCCGCCTTCACATTTCGCCGCACGGCAATCTATCTCAGATCGAGACACATGATCTCAAAATCGATATACTCCGTTCCCATTTTAAAATACGCCGGCAACCTGCCCACGCGTCTGAATCCATATTTCTCATATAAATGGATCGCACCCTTATTATCGCTCCGCACCTCAAGCCTGATGACCTCGATTCCTGCCCTGCGTGCGTATTCGATCAGCTTCTCAAGAAGCATGCCGCCGATCCCTTGATTCCACTGCGCCTTCACCACCGCCAGAGCCATGTCGGCATAATGGCTCATCCGGCGCGGCAGGCCGTTTAAACTGGCGTTGCCCACCAGCTTCCCGTCTTTCCATGCACCGTAATGGACGGATCTCTCTGCACAGTGCATCTGCTCCAGATACGCCCGCTCCTGTTCTATCGTGACAGGGAGCCCTTCCTCCCCGAAAGTCAGATTATCCGTCTCCCCGCCCGTTCGCTTCATGCAGGCGATCAATTCTTCCGCGTCCCCGGGCATCACTTCCCGTATCTCAACGTGATCCATGCTGTTCCTCCCCGCCCGTTTTGCTTTCCGCCAGTTCTATAACACCAGCTTTCCAAAATCATACAATTCATCCGGACATATATCCTGCCCGTCAGGCCATACAACCGTATATCCGTCTGTAGTGACACGTTTAAAATATTCAAAAAACCTCAGTTGACCATACCATTCCCCCTTTATATATGGTTCAACATCAAAATATTTCTTTTCTCCATTATCAAATTCTACTAATATCTGATAGGCACAAATTGCTTCCGCACGAACTGCAGTCGGTCTCAACATAATCCCCCTCCAATTGCCTAACGCAATGGTTCGATTTTAAAATAACCATCTCCATCACTCAATAGCTTCCAATTTGCCTGAAGCTCTTCTTCATGGATTGCCATCCATGCCAACAATAACTTCAATTGTTTATTAGGAAAGCTCCCTTCTAAAATTTCACCATCTATTCCCACCACAATTTCAAAATCTCCATATAGAGCATGAACATGCGGTTTACTGTGTTTCCCACCTTTTTCACTTTGCATACGTACAATGATTCCAAAAAACATGGATAGCGCCGGCATACCAAATCCCTCCAAAACATTATTTTCCTTCTTCTTCATTTTTTACACAATACAGACAGTATAAAATCACTCCATTCCCATATCTGTATTACCTTATCCGACTCACTCAAACGTCTTCGGCACCACAAACATATCTTCCTTCCGCTCCGGCGCGTTCAGCAAAGTCTCCTCCCTGCCGTCCCCGTTTGTGACCACATCCTCTCTAAACACATTCCGCGCAGGCAGCACATGGGACATAGGCTCCACCCCCGAAGTATCCAGCTCATTCAACTGATCGATATAGTCCAACATCCGTCCCATATCCTTCTTTGCCGCTTCCTTCTCCTCATCCGAAAGCTCTAACTTCGCCAGAATCCCCACATATTCGATCGTCGCGTCATCTATCACATTTGCCATTTTCCTGTTTCCCCTTTCAGCCTCCTGTCTTCCTCACCTGATCTTAATATGCACTTCCCGAAGCTGCTGCTCCGTCACATCCCCCGGCGCACCGTTCATCAGATCCTGCGCGGAACCGCTCATCGGGAAAGCGATGACCTCCCTGATGTTCTCCTCGTTCCTGAGCAGCATGATCATCCGGTCTACGCCCGGCGCCATCCCCGCATGGGGCGGCGCGCCGAACTGGAACGCCTGATACAGGGCACCGAACTTTTTCTGAAGCGTCTCCTTATCATACCCTGCGATCCGAAACGCCTCCTCCATCACCTGAATGTCATGGTTTCTGACCGCCCCGGAGGAGAGCTCCACGCCGTTGCACACAATGTCATACTGATAGGCCAGCACCTCAAGCGGATCCTTTTCCTGTAGCGCCGCAAGGCCCCCCTGGGGCATGGAAAACGGATTGTGGGTAAACCCGATCTGTTTTGTCTCCTCATCCGTCTCAAACATCGGAAAATCGTTGACATAACAGAACCTGTAGGCATTCTTTTCACACAGATCCAGCTTCTCTCCCAGCTCCTTCCGGATCTGTCCCGCGTAATATGCCGCCTTTTTCTCCTTATCCGCAATGAAGAAGATCGTATCTCCCGCCTCCAGGAAAGCGATCTCTTTAAGTTCCGGCTTCTTCTCCTCCGGGATAAACTTATCGATCGGACCTTTAAAGCTGAGGTCCTCCGCCACCTCCAGATAGCCCAGACCGCCCATGCCGAGCCCTGTCGCAAAAGACAACAGCTTTTCGTGGAACCCCTTCGACATAGGCTCTTTCACCCGGATCGCCCGGACCGTCCTGCCGATAAACGGTTTAAAGCTGCAGGACTGGAAAAATTCCGTCAGGTCGATGATCCGCAGGGGGTTGCGCAGATCCGGCTTATCCGTTCCGAACTCCAGCATCGCCTGCTTATAGCTGATGACCGGATACGGCGCTTTTGTCACCTCATACCCTTCCGGCGCAAACTTTTCAAACGCCGCTGTCAGCACCTCCTCGCCCACCCGGAATACATCCTCCTGCGTCGCAAAACTCATCTCGAAGTCAAGCTGATAAAACTCCCCCGGCGAGCGGTCCGCCCTGGCATCCTCGTCCCTGAAACAGGGCGCGATCTGAAAATATTTGTCAAACCCTGCCGCCATCAGAAGCTGTTTGTACTGCTGGGGCGCCTGGGGCAGCGCATAAAATTTTCCCTTATATTTTCTGGAAGGCACGATATAATCCCTCGCCCCCTCCGGCGAAGAAGCCGAAAGGATCGGCGTCTGGATCTCCAAAAATCCCATCTCCGTCATCTTTTCCCGCAGGAAAGCGATGACCTGCGACCGGAAAATAATATTGTCCTTCACCTTGCTGTTTCTCAGATCCAGATACCGGTACTTCAGCCGGATATCCTCCCTCGTTTCCTTCGACGTCTGGATCTCGAACGGAAGCTGCTTATAAACTTTTCCGAGTATGTCAATGCTGTGGGCCTCCAGCTCGACCGTCCCGGTGGGGATCTTCGGATTATAAGTCTCCTCATCCCGCTTCTGTATCGGTCCCTCAATAGATAACGCCTGTTCTTTTACAATCCCGGCAAGCAGCCCCGTATCCCGCAGCACCACCTGCAAAACACCGTACATATCCCGCAGATCGACAAAAGACACCCCGCCGTGATCCCTGATGTTTTCCACCCATCCGGCAACCCGGACGGTCCTTCCGATACACGCCTCGCTGATCTCTCCTATATTTAAATCCCGATAACAATTTTTCATAATCTCCTCCAATTCCAGTTCCGCAGTTGCTCTTACAGTACATCTCTCAGCAGCTTACATTTACGGCTGACATAATGCCGTCATCCGTAAATGAAGCTATGCACTGTAAGAGCATCTGCTGATTCCAGTACCGCAGTTGCTCTTACAGCGCCTTAATCCTCCTGACAGCTTCCACCGCGTTCTCATAAGTCCCGAACGCAGTCAGCCTGAAGTATCCTTCACCGCTGGGACCGAACCCGGAACCCGGCGTGCCGATCACATTCGCCTTCTCCAGCAGGTAATCAAAGAATTCCCAGCTCGTCATATTGCCTGTCGTCTTCATCCAGATGTAGGGCGCGTTCACACCGCCGTAGACCTCATAGCCCGCCGCCTTCAGTTCCTCTCTGACATACTTCGCATTGTTCATATAGTAAGCCACCTGTCCGGCAAGCTGCTTCTTTCCCTCCTCCGAGTAAACGGCTTCACCCGCCTTCTGTATGATATAAGGTGCCCCGTTATACTTCGTGCCGTGGCGGCGTGCCCAGAGCGCATGCAGTTTTGTCCCGCCCGTCTCCAGATCCTTCGGGATCACGGTGAATCCAAGCCTTACGCCGGTAAAGCCCGCGTTCTTCGAGAAGGATCGGATCTCGATCGCACAGCCCCTCGCGCCCTCGCACTCATAAATGCTGTGCGGTACATTCTCTTCAGAAATATACGCCTCATAGGCGGCATCATAGATAATGATCGCCCCGATCTTATTCGCATAATCCACCCATACCTGCAGCTCCTCTTTTGTGATCGCGCTGCCCGTGGGATTGTTCGGATAGCACAGATAGATCAGATCCGGCGTCCTCTCCGGCAGTTCCGGTGAAAAACCGTTTTCCGCCGTACAGGGCATATAGATCACATCGCTCCATGTCTCCTTCGCCGCGTCATAGGTACCCGTCCTGCCCGCCATCACATTGGTATCCACATAGACGGGATATACCGGATCGCAGACCGCGATCTTATTATCTTTGCTGAAAATCTCCTGAATATTGCCGCAGTCGCACTTCGCGCCGTCGGAAACAAATATTTCATCAGCCGCAATGTCACAGCCCCTCGCCTGATAGTCATTTTTCACAATGGCGGTTCTCAGAAATTCATAGCCCAGATCAGGCGCGTAGCCGTGGAAAGTCTCCGCATTTCCCATCTCATCCACCGCCTTATGCAGCGCCTCGATGATCGCCGGCGCAAGGGGCTGTGTCACATCCCCGATGCCCATCCTCACAAGATCCTTTTCCGGATGCTGCGCCTTATAAGCGTTTGTCTTTTTCCCGATCGTAGCAAATAAATAGCTTCCCGGCAGTTTCAAATAATCCTCATTAATTTTATACATGTGATACTCCTCCTATATCCAGTTCCGCAGATATACGCCGCACAGTTATCTGCTGTTATTAGATCATGTACTCGCCTTCATAGACTGTGGACGCAGGCCCGGTCATATAGATCAGATCCGACTCCCTGTCCCACTCTATCAACAGCTCGCCTCCTAACAGTTTAACAGTTACCGCATTGTCCGTCAAACCGTTTAAGACACAGGCTGCCACCGTGGCGCAGCTCCCGGTCCCGCAGGCAAGGGTCTCGCCGCTGCCCCGCTCCCAAACGCGCATCTCCACATGATTCCTGTCCAGCACTTTCACAAACTCTGTATTGACCCGCCTGGGAAACCGCTCATGATTCTCAAAACAGGGTCCCAGCTTCTCGATCTCAAGACCTGACACATCATCCATAAATATGACAGTATGCGGATTTCCCATTGACACACATGTCATATGATATTCCTCGCCGTTTACCATGATCGGCGCATCCACTGCGCTCTTCTCGCCTTCAGGCATTATCACCGGTATCTTTTCCGGATCAAACACGGGTTTTCCCATATTGACTCTTGCGGTCAGCATCTTCCCGTCCCGCACCTGCAGCTCCAGATACTTGATCTGTCCGCCGCTGACAATACTCAACTCGGTTTTATCCGTGAGCCCTTTATCATACACATACTTTGCCACGCACCGGATACCGTTTCCGCACATCTCTCCTCTCGTGCCGTCCGCGTTCCACATCTCCATCTCAAAATCCGCTTCATCCGAAGCATTGATAAAGATCACGCCGTCCGCACCGACCCCGAAATGTCTCTCGCTCATCCTCCTGACAAGCTCCGGTTTTTTCTCCGGCTCTATCTTTTCTTCCATCCCGTTCACATAAATATAATCGTTGCCGCACCCGTGCATTTTTGTAAATTTCATATAATATATTCCCGCCTTTCCCGCTGCTTCTTTTATCCTTCCGCTTATCTCATACGGATATTATATATAGACCCGTAAAACGCAATCAATATCATTTCGCCGACGTCCGGTATCACAGGGCAAATCACATCATCAGTATCATCTGCGCCGACTCCACGATACTCCTGCCGCTGTCCATACTGCACTTCTGCAGATATTTGTGCGCCTGCATCTCCGTCATGGATCTTTTCTCCATCAAAAGCGCCTTCGCCTGCGCGATCAACTCCTTCTCCTCCTGGCTCTTCTCCCGCGGACTCTCCTTTCGTTTCCTGCGGGCTCTCTCGCACTCCCGAATCAGCATATGCACCGTCTCCACCAGCTCATGGGCTTTCAGCGGCATGGACAGGCACATCATGCCTCCCCCCATATCACACTCCGACAGATGCTGTCTCGTTGCGAGCAGCAGCATGGCAAATCCCTCCGGCAGGCATTCCCTCAGTTCCAGATACATCATATCCGCCAGCTTATAGCCGCTTATGACAATTCCGTCATTTAAATCTTCCAAAGAGCTGATCGCCTGAGCGCCGGTGGTGCAGGCCGCATGTACCGAAAAACCGCTTCTGACGAGAATATTCCTGATTCCTCTGGCATCTTCCAGACGAGGAAAAACCACCACGATACCGGTCATGCGCCCACCCCCTTTCCGGTGCCAAAAGCCTTTGCCTGCGGCAGTTCATCTTACAATATCGTCTCCTGAAAGAACCCTTAACAGTTCAGCAGATAACGTCTGATCTCCCACTCGGAGACATCAGAAATATATTCTCTCCACTCTTCCCTCTTGGCGCTGACATAATTGCGGGTCACATGCTCGCCTAGCGTCTGCATCACAAGGGGATCCTTCTCCAGCTCATTTAACGCGTCCAGCAGCGTCGCAGGAATAGACTCGATTCCCTCCCGCTGTACATCCTCCCTGGACATCTCCTGTATATTCTTATCTACGCTCTCCGGCGGCATGATATGATTCCGGATGCCGTCCAGCCCGGCGCTTAAGCACACCGCCAGCGCCAGATACGGATTCGTACAGGGATCCGGATTGCGCAGCTCGATCCTGGCATGCCTTATATCCGTTGCCGGCACCCGGATCAGCGGGCTCCTGTTGCCGATGCTCCACGCGATATGCACTGGCGCGTCATACCCCGGCACCAGCCGCTTATAGGAATTGACGAGAGGATTTGTGATGGCGGTCATTCCCTTTAAATGCTTCATGATGCCGCCGATAAAATAATACGCCTCCCTGCTCAGTCCGTTCTTATCGGAAGCATCCCCGAAAATATTCTCACCGTCCCGGTTTAACGACATATTGATATGCATGCCGGAACCCGTCACACCGAATTTCGGTTTCGGCATAAACGTCGCGTGCAGGCCGTGCCGCTTGGCAATGGTCTTTACCGTCAGCTTGAACGTCATGATATTGTCCGCCACATGGAGCGCTTCGCCGTACTGAAAATCGATCTCATGCTGTGCCGGCGCCTTTCCGTGGTGGGAGGACTCCACCGTAAATCCCATCTCCTCCAACGTCAGGATCATATCCCTTCTGGCATTCTCCCCGAAGTCCACCGTCCCCATATCAAAATAACCTGCCTGCTCCCTTGTGTTGGTGGTCGGCGCCCCGTTCTCATCCATATCGAACAAGAAAAACTCGCACTCCGGCCCTACATCAAAGGTGTAGCCCATATCCGACGCTTCTTTGATCGCTTTTTTCAGAATATAACGAGGATCTCCCTCAAAAGGCGTTCCGTTCGGCCTGTAGATATCGCAGATCAGCCTTGCCACCCTGCCCTGCTGTGGACGCCACGGAAAGATCGTCATCGTATCCAGATCGGGATACAGATACATATCCGACTCCACCCTGCCGGTGAACCCCTCTATGGAAGAGCCGTCAAACATGCACTCGTTGTTCAGCGCCCTCTCAAGCTGG
>ERZ808028.584-NODE-584-length-28992-cov-14.590386_pt1 | contig 28992 bp, 24 predicted proteins | sample MGYA00380184_ERZ808028 | MGnify/ENA primary metagenome ERZ808028 (study PRJEB31490, sample SAMN06133397) | mouse gut metagenome | isolation source: J8_1 | host: mice | place: China: Chengdu | collected 2015-05 ...
TATCTGATCCTGCTGGCCCACGACGCCTACGACGTGCCCCATCGGGGCAAAGACGGCGAGGATCGCGCGGATGAGGGTGACACGGTGTTCTCCTACATTGTGTGCTGTGTGTGCCCCGTGAAGGACGGTAAGCTGGAGCTGAGCTACTGCGCGGGCGAAAATGAGTTCCACAACTGCGCCCCCAGTCAGATTGTCTCGCCGCCGGAGCTGGGCTTCCTGTTCCCGGCCTTTGACGACCGGGCGGCCAACCTCTACAACGCTCTCACCTACGCCCGCAAGCCGGACGAGCTGCACCAGGAGTTTTTGGACGCCCTCTTCCACACCGAGCCGCCCATGTCCGCCGGGGAACAGCGGGAGGCATTCCAGACCGCCCTGCGGGAGGGGCTGGAGGGAGCCTGCGGCCTGGAGGTGGTGCAGGCTGTCCATGAGCGGCTGACCGCTAAAATTGAGGAGCACCGGGAGGCCAAGGACCCGGAGCCCCTGGCCGTCACCGCCAAGGACGTATCCGCCATTCTGCGGGACTGCGGTGCAGAGGAACCGCAGATTACCGCATTCTGCGAGAAGTGCGGGGAGCTGTTCGGTGAGGGGGCGGCGCTCAGCCCCGCCAACCTCATCGACAGCAAGCGGTTTGAGGTCAAGGCCGCCGATGTGACCATTGCCGTGCCGCCGGAGCAGAGCTATCTGGTGGAGACGCGGATCATCGACGGGAAGAAGTATCTGCTCATCCCCGCCGGGGAGGGGCTGGAGGTCAACGGGATGCCGGTGGACTGGGTTTAGCTTGAACCCGAAGATTCGACCGAAACGTCAGAGGGTGCTTTCCTCCCCGTTTGGTTCTGTTTGTTCCAGCAGAAAGTGCTTTCCAGACCTCTCCGCTCCAATGTCTCCATCCGCTCCCCGCCCAGTCTGGGTCACCGTTTGGGTCTAACTTCAATATACGCCAGCCAAAACCACAATTCATCTAAAATAAGGTAGCAAAATGTTCAGCCAGGGCTGGACAAAGCCACGGCCGACTAGTAAAATTAGTACAAAAAACTTTTCCTCTATATTTTGGAAGCGGGAGGAATATGGACTGTGAAAGAGAAAAAAGGTAATTTTCTGCCCTGGCCCTGGAATATTGTGGTCTACATGCTGCTTGTCATTGTGCTGCGCCTGTTTGCCATCCCAATCATTTTGATTATGGTATGGATTCGGCAAAAAAACAACCCCAACGGCGTGCAGGAGGGCTATTGCCTCAGCCGAACCCGGAAGAAGATCAGCTGGGTGATGTGGGGCGTGCTGTGCCTGGCCTTCTTAGGAGCCTCGCTTTGGCTGCATTCCATAGGCCTTCAGCAGGATCAGCCCTACTGGAAGGACGTGGACAATGGGACGCTGATTGCCAGCGGCGTCGTGGGGGGACTGTTCCTTCTGATGGGGCTTTACATGGTATTTCATGGGATTAAGGACTCGTTTTTCCCGGAAAAAAGCGCGCTGGCCAACTCCATCCGTTCGCAGCTGCCCTACCCGGAGGAGGCCCCTCCAGTGAAGGAGCTCTTTTCCTTGGTGGACGGCGACCTGAAGGAGTACGGCCAGTGGTTTGACACGCTGGGGATTGGACAGGAGTGGGTGCTGGGGGACTTTGCCACCCGAATTGACCGCATCCGGGGGATCTTTGTGGTAGACAGGAGTCGGCAGTGCCATTCAGGCAATCATACCCGCACCGTCCGGGAACTGGAGCTGGTTCTGATCGACGACCGCTGGCAGCATTGGAGCACCAGCTTCAAGAAGCCTAATGAGCTGCGGGCGGCAGCGGACTGTCTGGCTTTAAAAGTTCCGAGAGCCCGGAGAGGCTCCAATGACCAGTGGAGCAGCTTTTTGAACATGAACGATGAGGAGCGGGAAAGCTTTGAACGGGAATTCCGCCAAAAGGAAAGCCGCAAGGTTTCGGCGGATCTCCAGCGGGAGCTTCTGAGCGGCGGGACACAGGACATGGTGTTGTCCACCGGCGGCGAGGTGACCTCCCGGGTGACCGCGTCCCTGGTGGAGGATCATGTGCGACACTGTCTCAGTGGGGAGGAGCGGTGCTTTACGCTGACTCCCAACCGCCCGGTGGAGAGAAACGGCCTGACGTTCCGGGCCATCCATGTCTCCGCGTCGGAGGGAAGGGTTTGGCTGGGTGCGGAAACAACGGACAGCACCGCCATTGCCACAAAAGGGGTGGAGGAGTGGGAGGCCCGGCGGATTCTGCTGGCCTGGCTTCGACGGGAGGCCCCGGACACCAGAAGCTGGGAGTTGCAGCGGATGGCGGCTCCGTCTCTGCACAACCCCGTTCCCCAGCCGGCGGCCCGGGCTACCCCTCCGGACGAGCTGGCCCTCCTCTACGCCAGCGGCGCGGCGGAACACCACAACACGTTCACTCAAGAAGATGTGGAGCTGGCGGCGGAGGGACTGGTGGACGGCACCTATCAGATGGTGGCCCTGTGCCGGGGATGCCGCTGGTTTCGGGTGGAGGCGGGGGACAAGTCGGATGGCCGCTGCACAGTGCGGGCCATCCGGCCCGACCCGGACAAGCTGCGCTTTTTTACCACAAAAACCACCCACCGACAGGCCGCCGCCTGGCTGCTGGCCTACTCAAAGGGGAAATTTCTCCCCGGCGGCCCGGGCTGGAAGGATTACACCAAAGAGGTAGAACGTATATAAACACATAGAAAGGACTGGGACAATATGAATGGATCGTTGAGCGTTGAGGTCAAGCAGGCCCTCCAGGACATTTACTACAACGTGCGCACAGGCCGGGGGAAGGAGGCCTTCGCCCTGCTTGAGCGGGCCTCCGAGGCCGGGGATGGGGACGCCAGCTGCATACTGGCCCGGTGCCTGTGCGGGTATCAGTACGTATGGAGTGGTCATTATTTCCCGGAGGATGATCGGCGGGCGGCAAAGCTCCTGCACCAATCCGTGGCTCAGGGCAGTGCCCTGGGGGTGCTGGTTGCCCTGCGCAGCGGGGAGCTGACCCCCTCCGTCCAGAAAAAGATGCCCTTTGCCAACCTTCAGCAAGCCTTTGACGAGGTAGAGGCCATGGCCCAAACAGGCGACGCTTTCTGCCAATATGTGGTGGGCAACAGCTATTTTTGGTGGGATTTTCTCCGCATCCAGAACAAGGGGAAGGACTCCTTCCCCAGTCAGGCGGCCTACAAGGCGTATCTGAAGGAAAATATCTCCAAGTGCGAGGACTGGTTCTGGAGGGCCTTTCGGGGCGGCGTCCATTACGCCGCCAACAATCTCAACCAATACTACACCAAGGGCGACGAGGACATCATCGCGCCCCAGCTTGAGAAGGCAAAGGATCTGTGGAAGATCGGCGCGGAGCTGGGGTATCCGGTTCATCAGTCCATCTACGCCAAGGAGCTGCAAAAGGAGGGGCGGGACGAGGAGGCCTTTCGGTGGCACAAGGAATCTGCCGAGGGCGGTGAGCCAGGCAGCTGGTATGAGGTGGGCCGCTGCTGTTTCAGGGGCTTAGGCACGGCGGTGGACGACGCTTATGCGGTCAAGTGCTTTGAGAAGGGCGTGGCGGAAGGCGGCCTCTGGTCGCACTGTCTGCTGGGTGAAGCATACTATGAGGGCCGGGGTGTCCAGCAGGACTATGCCAAGGCGGTGCAGCACTTGCGCTACGCCTATGACAGGGGCAACAAATGGGGGATCTACTACTTAGGCGAGTGCTACTTTTATGGCCAGGGGGTAGTCCAGGATTATGCAGAGGCCAAAAAGTATTTGGAGCAGGTGGACTGGAATAACCACGATGTAAACTATATGCTGGGCTTTATCTATGGCCGGGGTCTGGGCGTGGAGGCGGATATTCCAAAAGCCGTATCTTATCTCCAGAAGGCTGGAAAAAACGCCAAAGCGAAAGAGGAGCTTTGGCACTACAAAAAGACCCTGTTTGGGAAGTGGGTGCGGAGATAAGTCTTTCACCCACGGAGGTCTTTGAGTATGTTGCGGGAACACGGTGCGAAGCTCCCACTGCGGTATGGATTGGGCTGCGAATTGTGGGCGATTTATATTATTCGCTTTGTAATGAGACGTCTTGGAATAGATCTCTGGAAAAGAGGATAACGGAAAAGTGATAAGACAAAAGAAAAATCTCCTGATTCCACCGAGAATCAGGAGATTTTTGTCTTATGTTGACAAAAAGGATGCAGCTTTACAGCTACTCGAAAGAACGTATCCAATTATATTCTCATCGATTCACTTATCAAACAGAGAAGATCTTCCGATATGCCTTATAACTGTCAACTGCGGACAATGAAGTATAAGAGGAGATTGTAAAGATGATTCACTACATAAAAAATTTAAAGATCAGACTGAAACTCTATATTCTCATAGGGGTTGCGCTGCTGGGGATGCTCATTATCAGCGGGATGTCATTTTTTCTCATGGGCCGGATGAACGACATGACAAGCGACATTGCAACAAGCTGGCTTCCCAGTGTTGATGTAGCAAGGGAGCTGAGCGCTACCATTTCCAATATCCGGCTGAATGAGCTGGAGTACCTTACCGCAGACTCTGAAAACAAAAAGGAGACCAGCCTTCAGTACCTCCAGGATGGAAACGAAACTATGGACGCCCTTTTAGCCGCATATGGGGACATGATCGATGAGGAAGAACGAAATTTCTATGACAACGCAAACGATCTCTGGACACAGTATCAGGCGGCGGAAGAAGAAATGATAGCTTTTGCTAAACAGGGCCGCCTCGAGAGTGCCCGTGCGATTCTGGACGGAGAATGTGAGGCGCTTTATAACTCTTTGAACAGCGCTTTTGATGATATTATCGACTACAATACAAAGGGAAGCGATGATGCGGCGGCGGAGAGCGCTTCCCTTTACAGGACCGCCACCTTGACCATGGCGGCAGTTGTTATTGTCATCATCCTCGTAGGTGTCTTCTTCTCATTTGTGATCATACGCCTGATCAAAACCCCTATCTCTGAGATCGAGAATGCCGCCTTAAAAATGGCGGAAGGGGATTTGGATGTAAAGATTTCCTATACCTCGAAGGATGAACTGGGCGTTCTTGCCGCTCAGGTAGGCAGATTGATCCATAAGCTTCAGCTTATTATCGAGGATGAGAATCGATTCCTTGCTAAAATGGCCGAGGGAGATTTTACGGTGGATTCGACCTGTGAGGAAACGTATACAGGCGGCTTTTATCCTCTGCTTGTCTCATTCCGGGGCATTACAGACAAGCTCAATGACACAATGCTGCAGATCAGCCAAAGTTCCGCTCAGGTCGCGAGCGGAGCGGAACAGGTATCAAATGGCGCCCAGGCACTTGCCCAGGGGGCGACTGAGCAGGCCAGTTCTGTGCAGGAACTCGCTGCCACTATTGATGAGATATCCAACAGGGTAAATCAGAACGCAGACAGTGCGCGGCAGGCCAGTAAAGCGGCAGACAGTGTCAGCGTAAAGATGAATGTGAGCAAAGAAAAAATGCAGCAGATGACACATGCAATGGGGGATATCAGCAGCTGCTCCAGTGAGATCAGCAAGATCATGAAGATCATTGAAGATATTGCATTCCAAACCAATATTCTCGCCCTGAACGCCGCCGTGGAAGCCGCTCGCGCAGGTGCCGCTGGGAAAGGGTTTGCCGTAGTGGCCGATGAAGTCCGCAATCTGGCAAACAAAAGCACGGAGGCCTCCGAAAATATCGCTGCTTTGATCGAGAATTCTTTGCAGGCGATCGAAAACGGAACGCAGATCGCGGACGATACCGCGCAGTCCTTGATTCAAGCGGTCAATGACGTGAACGAAATGGCCGGTATCATCGAACAGATTTCGGAGGCCAGCAGCGATCAGGCGGATTCCATCGCTCAGCTCACTGTGGGAATCGACCAGATCTCCAATGTTGTACAGACAAACTCGGCGACCGCAGAGGAAAGCGCGGCGGCAAGCGAAGAGCTGTCCAGTCAGTCACAGCTTATGAAGAGTTTGGTAGGAAGGTTTCAGTTGAAGAGCGGCCCTTCAAGATGATTCTGGTAGGCTGACGTGTTAGGATAGTGTCTGGTTTGGTATCTTGCATGGGAGCGTCCAAAACCTGTGTAAGCCCACAATTTAGGTAAGTGTCAAAGCCTTCCACCTTGCTGAAGCTCAAGACGAATCAAGGTACTGGGAACCAGAAAAGAAGAGGAAGCCTTGAACCGCACGATACAAGTGATGTCAGCAGGGGGGCGATTCCCGCCATTTACACGTTTTGCACTCTGATTTTGAACTATTTGCTCTTAGTCAATGACACATGGTATCCGAAGTCGAAAGAGCCTGTGTAGCGCGACAAGATTTTTAAGAAATAGGGACAAGATAAATGAGAAAAATTGCCTCAGTTCTAGGAAGCAATTCCGAGCTTGCCCACTTGCGCCGACCGCCCCCTCGGATGGGGGAGCGGCCCAGACAAAAGGGCAAGCTTCTAACACTCCGGGAGGAGCGGTTTTACCGCCCCTCCCTTGCTTTTACACCTCCGCCGGAAGTCCGTCCTAGGCCTCTATGGCTTCGACATACTCTGTCCACCCATAAACTCCAGGCTCCCACACATTGCCGTCAGTGTCGGATATCCATCTCTTTCCGCCATGAGCAGTCTTCGCGTCTTTGCTGTACGTGTCATGTGAGCCGATGGGCTGAATCCACTCAGGGAACTCTTCCAGGGGATTCCCGATGGGCGTCCACATCGAGGGCGTTTCCGAGGGCTTGCGGTTCTGCCCGGCGTCCTTGACGTCGTGGATGGAACGGTAGAGCTGGCCCCCGTCCTGGACAATATCGCCCGCCTTGCCCCTCCAATTCTCGTCCCACTGGACAAAGAGGTCGGGGTACTCCGAGATCGTGACCTCGTCGAGCTGCTGTTCCTGGGCCCTTCCTAGGCCATTCTGGGCGCAAAAAAAGAGCGCCGACTTTGCCGACGCTCTTATCTCAACTTATCTGATAACGCAAGCTCAGTTTTTGTTCTATCCCGTCTAAAAACCGTCTCTTTCCCGTCGAAAGGCGGGTTTTCTTATGCTTTCCCGTCCTATCCCGGTTTATCCCATTTTTCTTAAATATCTTGTCCCCGTACACTCAGGTCCGCATAGCCAAGCGGGTTGTTATAAGTTAGGTAATCCAGTTCTGACCGCTGGTACATATTTTGGGCAATCTCATCCCCCACGAAGGCGTGCCCTTATGGCATAAACGGAACAAGTATACACAAGGACAGACTCAGCCTGTGAAATTCACATTTTGTTTACGGTTACCCCATTGACGCGGACATATGGCCGCGTTATAGTAATAATAATCTCTAAGCCGTTTTGATACCTGTTCCCGCAAGGAGGTGAGCGCCGATGATCCGCCGTTTCATGGTTGGCTTTATGGCTGGACGGTATGGTGGAGACCAGTTGAACCTGTTCTTGATGGTACTGTATCTGACCCTTTATGTGATATTCTTGTTCACCCGGCTGCTGGTGTTTGAGATATTGGCCCTGGCACTTATCACAGTGAGCATATTCCGTTCCCTGTCCCGGAATCTGGAGCGCAGGAGGGCGGAGAACAACCGCTTTATGCAGACAGTTCGCCCTGTGGTCCGGCGTTGGAATACTTTTTGTTTCCGTACTCAGGACCGGGAGCACCGCTATTTCAAGTGTCCAAACTGCGGGCAAAAAATGCGCGTACCCAGGGGAAAGGGCCGCATTACCGTGCACTGCCGCTCCTGCGGCGCGGTGTTTGAGGAAAAAAGCTGACAGAAAAGGGTACGCATCTTGTTTCTGAGGGGGCGCTCAGGGCACAGGCGTAAAAACCGGCGCGGCATTCTGCCGCGCCGGTTTTTTGCCGGCAACGGGCGCCGTTTTTCAGGTGCGGAGGTTTCCCGAAAAATGGTTGCAATTGTCTGTTCCGTCATATATAATGACATCAAGCCTGTCGAATTAGGGAAAACTTTGTCGAAGAGGGCCTGAAGGATGGGAACAAGCAGTTTGGGACCCGCATGCCAAACACCGGATTGAGAGATAGGAGATTAAAATGGCAGAAATCGTTGGGACCATCATAAACGCGAAAAACTTCCTGTCTCAAACGGAAGTGCGCCTGTCCGTCAAGCAGAATGACCCCCAGGAGCATACCATTCAGCTTTATGAAGACAGAACGTATTCAATCCCCGCTTTTCAGCGGGAAATACGGTGGGACGAGAACAACCTGAAGATGCTGTTGTCCGACTTGGCCCGGGGCACCAAATTTTTGGGCAATGTCATTTTGACAGTCCGATCGGACAAGACCTGCGAGATCATTGACGGCCAGCAGCGGACCACCGTACTGATGCTGATTGTCACCAGCATCAAAAAGAAATACGGTACGCAAATTGACATACCGGAGCTCTGCCCCCTTCACAACGAGAGCTTTATGGGATTTCAGGCGCTGATGGAGGCTGGGTTTGACGGCGATGAGATGACGATCGAAGACTGGATTTCTGCGGTTGACACCGACGATTACAATCAGTTCCCCCGGATAATGAAGCTGTGGGATACAATTTGCTCGTCGGAGCTTTTGTCGGACCGCCATAAGGCCCAGGGCCTGCTGGACAATCTCTGCCGGTCGGAGTTCAACATCATCGCCAGCTACTCCGATGATGTGAATACCAGCATTCAATATTTTCTGGATGTGAACTTGAAGGGTATCCGGCTGGATACCGAGGACATTTTCAAGGGATATCTGTTCAGCCAGGACGGCCGCCCGGAGACCCGGGCGCTCTGGCAGAAAAACAAGCGCGACGCGATGAATTTGAATAGTACGGTCCTGGATTCCAAGGGGAAGCGGTATCCGCTTATGAAGCTCTACGAGCATTTCTTCTACTGCGACCTGTACCTGTCCAGGGACGGAACCTGTGAGTATGCTTCGCTGAAGTTTGGGGAGAATTTCTGCCTGACCGCCGGATTTGACAGCGGAAACACCAAATTCTATGAGGGAAGCCATCTGATTGAAGCCGTTAGGGACCGGAATTACTTACAGAGCGTCCTTTCGCGGCTCAACGATTGCATTGGCGTCATGACGGATGTCATTGAAAACGAGGGACCGTCCACTTCGTTTAAGGGCAGGTTCAAAACCGAGCGGGACGGCCGCAGGATCGACTCCACCCACATTCAAAACTGCCACTCCATGCTCAAAAAAATATTGATGGAAAAGGAGATCATTCCCAAGATTTTGGCGCTGAAATATATTCTCACCTACCTAGACGATAAGCCCCATGAAAAGGGAGAGTACAAGTCGATATACAGCATATTCTGCGCATCGGTGTTGTTCACCATCTTCGCAAATAAAAAGGAGAGCGACACGTTTTATAGCATGGTGAGGCAGACGAACTGGACCAGACAGCTTAACGAGTGGCTTTATGATTACGTATCCTCGCAGGCTTTGACAAGGGGAAAGGTTTTGGCCGCGTACAGGTACAGCGAGGGCAGCGACGAGCCGGAACAGATGCGATGCAAGTCCTTGGCCGCCATCTACAACTATTTTTCAGTGGAGCGGAATGGAACTGCCTATACGTTAAGCGTTTCCAACCCCTCGGAGCTTAGCGACTTTTTCAACAACAGGATCAGTTACAGTCTGGAGCATTTCATTATCGGCGAGGGAGGAAGCCTCAGGGTAAAGACGGAAAAACATGATTTTACATACCAGTATCCGTCTGCAATAAAGAGGTACAAAAATTCGCTGTTTAACTTTATTTTTATCCCGGAGACGCTGAACCGAAGTCTTTCAAACGGCCTGCTTTTTGAAAAGGTGAACCAGCTCCAGGAACAGGGAGGGGCTGTTTCATGCGCCTACAGCAGAAAGTATCACTGCCTGCTGGCGCGCGAACCCCACGCGTTTTTTACCCGCTATCCCACGGCGGGGGATCTTGATGAGAAGGAGACCGAGGAAGAGGCGCGCAGACTGCTTGAAGAGTATTTCAGCGCCGTGTTTCCCGAGGAGTTCCTGGAGTTTTCCATGGCGCTGGTGGAAAAAATACGCTGGGACCGTGCGAACGGGACATGAGATAAAAAGGACGGACCGAAGTTTTCCGGTCCGTCCTTTTTATCTCATTGAATTCGGTAGTCCTTCCCAAACTGCAAATCGGAATACCGCCGGGTGGCGTCGGGGTCCAGCTCAAACTCCTCCTGGGGGGTGAGGGCGGCCGGGACCTCCTCCTGGTCTTGGGCCGGAGCGGTTTCCACAGCCTCTTCCTCCTCTTCAGGGGCGGAGGCCTTTTTCCGCGCGGCCTCTTCCTCCCGGCGGACCTGAGCGTCCAGAGCGGCCTTGATGTCGGCAGAGGGGTCGTTTTGCACCGTTTCCGGCGGGACCAGGTCGCCCAGCCGGGACAGGAATTCCATCTCTTGGTCGTGGAACTGAGCCAGCTTTCGCACGTAGGCGGCGGTGGACTCTTGGGCCTGCTTCAGGCGGTACTCCTCGTCGGCTACCGCTTTTTTCAGCTCGTCGATGCGGGCCTGGGCGTCATGTTCCGCCTCGCCCACCAGGGCGTCCCGCTTTTTCTTCGCGTCGTCCACCAGATTGTCCGCCATCTGCTGGGCGGCCAAGAGGGTTTTGCGCATGGTGGCCTCGGTGGCCCGGTACTCTTCCACCGTATCGCTGAGTACCTTCAGTTTATTTTTCAAAATAGCGTTTTCGTTATACAGGGCGGTGTAATCCTCGGTGAGCGCGTCCAGAAACTCGTCCACCATGGCCAGATTGTAGCCGCCCAGCGTGGCCTTGGCGAAGGAATGGCTGGCCACTTCCTGCGGAGTCATCATTGCGTAAAGTCCCCCTTGTCTCTATGTCAGAAATACAGGCCGTTGTTTTCCAGTTCGTCGATGAGGTCGCCCAGAATCTCCACATTATAGGGGGTGATGATGTAAGTGGACAGGGCCACCTTTTTGATGGTCCCCTCGTTGGCGTATGCCACGCCGGACAAAAAGTCGATGAGGCGGCGGGCGATGTTCTTGTCCGTTTGCTCCAGGTTGAGCACCACCGTGCGCTTATCCCGCAGGTGGTCGGCGATCTCGCTGGCGTTTTCAAACCGGGTGGGGCTGACCAGAACCACCTGGAGCTGGGTGGTGGTGTGGATGTTGACCACCTTGTTGCTGCGGCGCTCCGCGTCGCGGTCACGGTCGCGCTCCCTGTCCCGTTCCCGGGGGAACTCTTTTACGCTGCTCACCGGGGTGAACTCCTCCTCATATTCATCCTCTTCCTCGTCCTCATAGGGACGGGCAAGGCGCTTGAGTTCATCGAATAAGCTCATATTGCTGGGTCTCCCTTCAATGGTGAGGTAAAGACGACATAGGCGGCCGGGGGCCGAACAGGGCGGAACCCACCCGGACGCAGGTGGAACCCGCCAGAATAGCGTCGGGATAATCGCCGCTCATCCCCATGGAGAGCACGTCCATATCTATATCATTATCCACTATTTCCCGCGTTATGTCAACAGCCAACCGTTGTAATTTTTGAAAATAAGGAAGATTTTCCCCAGGCGTGGTGGCTGCGGGGGGAATACACATCAGTCCCCGCAGGTGCACGCCCGCCAATTCTCCCGCCAGCCGGGCGGCGGACAGGGCCTCCTCCGAGGCAAAGCCGGACTTGGACGCCTCCCCGGCCAGATTGACCTCCAGCAATATGTCCTGGACCAGCCCCAGCTTGTCCGCCCGGTCCGCGACGGCCCGAAGCAGCTTTTCTGAGGAGACGGAGTGGATGAGGTCCACCCGGCCCACCACATATTTTACTTTATTGGTCTGGAGGTGGCCGATGAAATGGACCTTCGCCCCCTCATAAGCGTTGTGGTCCAGGTGGGCGGTGAGCTCCTGCACCCGGTTTTCCCCACACGCCGTAATACCGGCGGCGATGGCGGCGCGGATGGTTTCCGAGCTCTGGGTTTTGGTGGCGGCCAGCAGGGTGACGGCCTCCGGGTTCCGTCCGGCGGCGACGGCGGCGGCGCGGATGTCCGCGCGCACCTTTTCGATGTTTTCCTTCAGGCCCATCTCAGCGCACCACCTTTCCGTCGTAGATGCCGGAGGAATTCAAAATGATCTCGTCGCCCGGACGCAGCCGGGCGGAGGATTCCGGATTCACAGGCCGCACCAGATAATAGGTCTCGCCGGTGTACAGCACCTCCACCTCCTGCTGTTCCGCCTGGGAGCGCATTACGGTGTAAACATAGTACCGGTTTACCGCGTTGACGGCGCCGGTCTCCTCGTCCGTCTCCTCCTCCGTCACCACCCGCAGGGCCTTGCGGGGGATGCGGATGCCCTCCAGGGTTTGGGTGACCACATCTACCGTCTGGATGCGCAGCATGGCGGTGTCGGCCAGATGGGAACGGCAGGAGAAAACGGCCAAGGTCTGTTCCTCTTCCAGGGCAATGCGTTCCAGGGTCATCTCCACCTGTCCGTAATAGTCGCCGGAAAAGGTGAGGGCGTAGCGCCTGCCGGCCTGGAGGCCGGTGTCGGCCCCCTCCAGCAGTGCGGCGAAATACCAGGTGGAGCCGGTGATCAGCTTGCCCACCGCCAGGGGGTCGGGGCTGTGCTGCTGCTTTAAAAGCTCGGACAGTCCGGCGGCGGTGAGATTGTCCAGCATGGATGGAACGGCTACCCCTTCCCAGCCGTCCACCCCGGCGGAAAAGACGCCGGAGGAGGGGGCAAACACCGTTTTGGACACCTGGCCCAGAGAGTAATTGAGCTGGTCCAACTGACCCTGCTTGTCCGCGATGAGCCGGTCCAGCTGTTCGGCGGCGTTGGCGTCTCCGTAGGCGTAGTCCCGCTTAAACACCATGGAGCGCAGGGTGAGGGCGGATTCCTCCAGGCTGGTCAAGTCCCCGCCGGCCGCCAGCGAGCGCAAGCCCACGATGGACGAGATGACCTGGGCGTCCAGCCGGGAGGCGTCGGTATTCTGGGTGCCGGAGCTGCGGGCGTATTGCAGCTGTTCCAACTCGGCCTCCAAGGAGCGGATGGACTGCCGGGTGGTAAGGGCGGTGGGGTCGCTGTACAGCAGAACGACCGGGTCTCCGACGGCGGCCTTGGCCCCTTCGCCGATGATTTGGTCCACATAGCCGCCGGACCCGGCGAGGGGGGCTTCCTCACGGACCAGAAGGCCCTCGGCTTCCTGGCCCACGTTCATGGAGTAGGAATAGGCGATGGTGGTGACCACACCCTCCTCCCAGCCCTGAGCGAAGTAAATGGCCAGGTAAACCGCCACGCCCAGGCACAGAATGGCGATCATGACCTTGGTGGCAACGGTGCTCTCTTTCATGGGATTGGGTTCCTTTCTTTCTCTATGCGGGCGGGCGCATGGCTTTGCCGCGCTAGGATTGGACCTGTGGCGGGACGGTTTTCCCTCTGTCTGGACAGAATTTGGACCCATTGCGCGGGCCTTGGGTGTTGCCCTCGCTTCGTTCCATCCGCCTTTATGGCCCTATCTCCCCGCGTTTCTCACGCCTCCAATTCCACGGGATGTTCCGGGGCGATGGTGGAGATGGCGTGTTTGTAGATGACTTGCTGCCTGCCGTCGGATACTACCACCACGACATACGGGTCGAACGCGGTGATGACCCCCCGGAGCTGGTAGCCGTTCATAAGGAATACAGTGACCCGGGCGGCGAGGCGGCGGGCAGCGGACAAAAAAGCGTCCTGAACATTGGGCTGCTTGGAGACGGATACGGTGGATGTAAGGCTCATGAAAATGCACTCCTTTTCTTTAGAACCTGTATTCACAACGTCGGTTCATTGCCCGGCCGGGGAAATCTCTCGGCCATTTGGCGATTTCGACCGCAAATACAGGTTTTTTAGAGAAGCACTGATTGAACATACCTGCGGCGGGACGCCTTTTGCAAATCGCGCCCGCCGTTTGAATCAGCTCTTCCTTTGTGCATTCATTGTAAACCACTATCCATGACAGCTTCTGTCGAAAAATCGGCGGCGGCAGACAGATCAGGAATTTTTTCCCAGTTAAACCAATAAGCTGATTTATTCCGCCGGAACCATGTGAGCTGGCGCTTGGCATACTGCCGGGACCGGAGCTTGACCTCCTCCGCGCCCTCAACCGCCGGACGCCCCTCCAGAAGGGCGGCGGCGATTTCCTTATAGCCGATGGCCTGCATGGCGGTGCAGGACCGGGGCACGCCGTCTGACAGCAGCTGTCGAACCTCTCCCTCCAGCCCCCGCGCCATCATATCGTCCACCCGGCGGTCAATGCGCTCCCACAGCCAGGGGCGTTCTTTGAAATTCAGGGCGATGGTCAGGGGCGTGTAGCGGTCGGGCAGCACCCGGCTCTCCCGGTCGTGCTGGGTGATGGTCTTTCCGGTGGACAGCCAGACCTCCAGAGCCCGGACGGTGCGCTTCTCGTCGTTTGGGTGGATGCGTTCCGCAGCGTCCGGGTCGGCCCGTTCCAGTTCAGCGCGCAGGGCGGGCAGGCCCTCTGTTTTCACCCGGCTCTGGAGCGCCTCCCGCAAGCCGCTGTCCGGTGTGAAGGGGGCGAACTGCCGCCCGGCGATGAGATTGTCGATATAGAGCCCCGTTCCTCCCGCCACAATGGGCAGCCTGCCCCGCCGCAGAATACCGTCCACGATGGGGACTGCCTCCTGAACATACCGGGCCACGGAGTAGTTTTCGGTCGGGGCCGCAATGTCCAGCATATGGTGGGGGATTCCGCCCATCTCCTCCCGCGTGGGTTTGGCGGTGCCGATATCCATACGGCGGTAGACCTGCATGGAGTCGGCGGATACCACCTCCCCATTCAAGCGCCGCGCCAGTTCCACCGCCAGGGCGGTTTTGCCTGAGGCCGTGGGCCCGCATATGACTAAAATGTCAGGTTTCATAGCGCCTCCAGGCGGGCCGGTCCCGCATATGGCGGCAGGCTCCATGCCGCCCGCCCTCTACCGGAAAAGTACACTCTATTATAGCGGATTGTTTCCAAAATTACAACCTCTTGGGAGGGACCGGAGAGGTATTGACATTTGGAGCCTTTAGCGTATATAATTCAAAATAAGATCTGGAAATTTTGCCCCTCGCCGGAGGAAAAAAATTCCTTACCGGCATGTGACGAAAGGGTGGGATACCATGGGCTTTTTTGCATCTCTGTTCGGGCGTACGGCGGACTACGACCAGGAGGAACAGGAACTTGAACCGCACAGCGCGTTCCCGGAGCTGTATAACGGCATGACTTTGGATATGGAGTCGACCGAAGGGGAGCACATTCTCTCCGGCCGGCTGGCGGGTTATGTTCCCGGCGAGGCTGCGCTGACGCTGGAGCGGCTGCCCGGAGCGCTGTCTTTGGAGATTCTGAAGATGGGTACCTCCGTGGTGGTCCGGGGGGTGAACAAGGCCATGACCCAGTTTTTCCTCCGTGGTGTGGTTCAGGAATCCACCCGCGTATTCTGCAAGCTGAAGGACGTGCGGGTGAAAGCCATCACTGAACAACGGCACAATTTCCGGCTTCAGGTGGGCATACCGGTGACAATGTATTACCGTTCGGATGTTCAGATGGAAAATCCGGAAGACTGCGTTCTGGTGGACATCAGTTCCGGCGGCGCCTGCATTGAGTCGGAGTACCTCCACGCGGTGGATGAGGTGCTGCGGCTGAAGGTGAAGCTGATGGACTACGCCCCCATGGATTTCCTGGGGGAGGTTATCCGGGTGACGGAGTACCAGCCGGGAAAATTCCGTTACGGCTTCCTATTCGCCCAGCTGAAGGAGAGCGAGCTGACGGAGCTCACCAGGACGCTGTACAACATCCAGGTGGGCAACCGGGCTACCTGGATGCGCAGCGAAAGCGGGCATTGGTAAAATGACATGAAAAAGGCGCCCGTCCCATGGGACGGGCGCCTTTTTGCGCGGTTGCCGCTCTTAATTACAGAGGCTGCATAATATCACTCTTGCGGCCTGGGGCTATTTTTGGTATAATACTATGATTACGATAGCTTCCTGATTTTGGAAGCCACCGGCGGAGAGCGGTTGAGGGGGCGCGGGAGTGGACAATATAATCCTGATTGGGATGCCGGGGTCGGGCAAAAGTACCGTGGGCGTGGTGCTGGCCAAGACCTTGGGGATGAAGTTCCTGGACGTGGACCTGGTCATTCAGGAGCGGGAGGGGGCCCTGCTCCAGACCCTCATCGACACCTGGGGGGTGGAGCGGTTCCTGGACCTGGAGCGGGACGCCGTCTGCGCCCTGGACTGCCGGGGGACGGTGGTGGCCCCCGGCGGGAGCTGCGTGTGCCGGGAAGCGTCCATCGCCCGCATGCGGGAGCTGGGCAGGGTGGTCTACCTCCAGCTGCCCCTGGCGGATGTGGAAGGGCGGATTCACAACCAGGCCTCCCGGGGCATTGCCCTCTCGCCCGGCCAGACTCTGGCCGATGTGTACCGGTATCGGACGCCGCTGTATGAAAAGTGCGCCCATATCACCGTCCCGGTCGGGGGCCAGAGCCTGGCGGGCACGGTGGAAGCAGTACGAAATGCTCTGGCTGCCTATGAAAGGGCAAATCCAGAATAGAATAGGACGTAGAAAGGTTTATGAATTTTCGCGATCTGGGGCTTACCGCCCCCATTTTGAAGGCTCTCACCCAGGCGGGGTACACCGACCCCACCCCCATCCAGCGCAAGGCCATCCCCCCCGCCCTGGCGGGGCGGGATGTGCTGGGCTGCGCCCAGACGGGCACCGGCAAGACCTGCGCCTTCGCCACCCCCATCCTCCAGCGGCTCAGCAAGGCCGTCCCCAAGCCCCGGGTGATCCGGGCGCTCATCCTCACGCCCACCCGGGAACTGGCCATCCAGATCCAGGACAGCTTTTTGGCCTATGGCCGCAACCTGCCCCTGCGCTCTGCCGTCATCTTCGGCGGGGTGGGCCAGCAGCCCCAGGTGGACGCCATCAACCGGGGGCTGGACATCCTGGTGGCCACCCCGGGGCGGCTGCTGGACCTCCACGGACAGGGGTTCGTGGACCTGTCCCATATCGAGATCTTCGTGCTGGACGAGGCCGACCGAATGCTGGACATGGGCTTCATCCACGACGTGAAGAGGGTCCTGAAGCTGCTGCCCGAGAAGAAGCAGACCCTGTTCTTCTCCGCCACCATGCCCCCGGAGGTCATGGGGCTGGTGAACGGCCTGCTCCACGACTACGCCAGGGTGGCCGTGGACCCGGTGTCCTCCCCGGTGGAGGTCATCAAGCAATCGCTGTACTATGTGGATAAATCCAATAAAACGAAGCTGCTGGCCCATCTGATGGAGGAGCGGCACATCTCCTCCGCCCTGGTGTTCTCCCGCACCAAGCACGGGGCCAACCGCGTCGCCCAGGACCTGGTGAAGCGGGGCATCTCCGCCGCCGCCATCCACGGCAACAAGAGCCAGACCGCCCGGGTCCAGGCCCTCAGCGACTTCAAGGCGGGCCGGGTGCGGGTGCTGGTCGCCACCGACATCGCCGCCCGGGGCATCGACATCGACCAGCTCCCCTTCGTGTTCAATTACAACCTGCCCGACGTGCCCGAGACCTACGTCCACCGCATCGGCCGCACGGGCCGCGCCGGGCACGAGGGGGAGGCCGTCTCCTTCTGCCAGTTCGACGAGAAGGACGAGCTCAAGGCCATCGAAAAGCTGCTGGGCAAGCCCATCCCGGTGGTGGAGGACCATCCCTACCCCATGGAGAACTTCGACCCGCCCCAGAAAGACAAGCACGGCCGGCCCGTCAATTCCGAGGACGCCGAGGCCCGGGCGGCGGCGAAGGAAAAACGTCGCCAGAAGGATGCAGAAAACAAGGCCCGCGCCGAGGAGCGCAAGCTGGCGGTCGCCCAGGCCGCGATGGCTCCGGTCCAGCCCGTCCCCGAGGACGAGCCCGACGCCCCGAAAAAGAAAAAGCGCCGCCGGAAAAAGAGCGGCGGCCAGGAGGCCCCGGCGGAGGCCGCGGCCCCTGCTTTGAAAGACGCGACGCCGGTCTTGCGGGACAGGCCGGTTGGCCGGGGCGTGCGCCAGGGACGCATCCACGACACCCTGCCGGAGGACCCCTCCATGCCCGTCACCGATTTTTACAAGCCCAACCCCCTGGACTCCGACATCATCATGGACGCCACCGCCCGGCTGCTGGCCCCCCGCCGTCCCGCCCCCCGGCCCCAGGTCCGGGAGCAGGGCCGCCCCGAGGAGCAGAAAAAGCAGGCCCGGGAGCCCAGGCCCCAGCAGCAAAAGCCCCGCCGCCAGGGCAAAAAGCAGGGCGCCCCGGCCCAGCCCGCCAAGGAGCCCGTCCTGCCCCCCTCCCTGGCCGGAAAGAAGCGCCGCCGCGGGGACGACCGGCCCCGGCCCATCGAGGCCCCCCCGCGCTCCGACCGGCAGAAGGACTCCACCCAGCACAAGAGCCTGATGCGGCCCTACTACCTCCATGACGGGGACTGAGCGGAGGAGCGCTCCCCGAAATAAGCGCCGCCATCCCCTGCGGTGGCTGCTGGTTCTGGCGGCGCTGGCCGTGGGCGGCTGGCTCTGGTTTCAGTGGCAGTGCTGGGGCCTCCAGGTGACCCACGCCCAGGCGGCGCTGAAGGGCCTGCCCCAGGGCTTTGACGGTTATAAGATCGTCCACCTGTCCGACCTCCACGGCCACGAATATGGGGAGGGGAATCGGGAGCTGCTGGGCCGGGTCCGGGAACAGGCCCCCGACCTCATCGTCATCACCGGCGACCTCATCGACCAGAAGAGCCAGCTGGAGATGGCGCCCGCCCTGGCCCGGGGGCTGGCGGGCATCGCCCCCACTTATTACGTCACCGGCAACCACGAGTGGGCCCTGGGCACCGGGGCGGTGAAGGAGCTGAAAACCCTGTTGAGGGAGTGCGGGGTGGCGGTGCTGTCCAACCAGTACCAGGTGCTGGAGCGGGGCGGGGACAAGCTGGCGCTGGCCGGGGTGGACGACCCCAACGGCTACGCCGACCAGACCACCCCGGAGGAGCTGTACGCCTGGATTCAAGGGGAGGCCCCCGGCCTGTTCACCCTCCTGCTGGCCCACCGCAACGACCACTTCGGCCAGTACGCCAACGCCGGGTATGACTTCGTCATGTCCGGCCACGGACACGGGGGCATTGTCCGCCTGCCCTTCGTGGGCGGGCTCATGGGCACTGACCGGCGGTTTTTTCCGCCCTGGACCGCGGGGGTATACACCGTGGGGGACAGCACCCTGTTCGTCTCCCGGGGGCTGGGAAACAACACGGTGCCCTTCAAAGGCTTTCGCCTTTTTAACCGCCCGGAGCTGGCGGTGGTGGAGCTGAAGCGGGGGTAGGCCCCCGCTTTTCGGCCCCCTCGGTGGGGCCTCCGGCGGGGTACTTTCTCTCACATGAGAGAAAGTACCCAAAGAGAATGCTTAGGGGGCAAGCCTCCGGATGGAACCGGCCCAAAGTGCGGGCCGCTTCCATAGTCGGCTTTCCCCCTAAGGACCCCCTGTTTTACGGGAGAGCCCGGTTCGATCAGCGGGCATTGCCCTCCCGGCGCCAGCGGCTTTCGACGCCGGTGCTCCTAGTTGTGCTGCCGCCGGTGCCTGTACACTGATGATGATGCGCCTAACAGACTGCGCCTCCGGGGCGCGGCCTCTCACCGGGTCAGCTCCAACGCCAGCCGGAACCCCGCCCGAAAATATGCACCCTCCCGCAGCTCCCCAATGGCAAGCTGCTCCGTCAGTAGGTTATCCACTAGTGGCACGGTATCCCTATCTAAAACCCCAAATAACCGCTTGACCTCGGCATCCTGACGGCTTGTGCGGACAAGATATTCCCCGTCCTCCTCTAAAATACCCGCTACAAGGGTTTTGCCGACGCTGGTATAAAAGGCATCCATCAAGTTGTTCATAGGACCACTCCTTAATTCAAGTTCTAGAATTTTTACGTACGATATGGGTATATTATACACACCCATATCGTACGCGTCAAGAGGTTTGAGAAAAATGGTTCCATTTACTGAACGTTTGAAAGAAGCCCGTAAAAGGAAAAAAATAAAACAGCGTGAAATGGCGGAATATCTGCAAATTGGCACACGTACCTATCAAAATTATGAAGGCGGACAACGCCGTCCCGATTATGAGACCCTGGTCGTTATAGCTGATCGCCTTGAAGTGAGCCTTGACTATCTGTTTGGCCGGACAGATGAGCCGAGGTAAAGGGTCAGCGCCCGACGATCAGCCCCGGCGCGAGGGGTCTGCCCCGGAGGCGCAGTTTGTTAGACGCAGCATGTTCAGTGTTTAGACACCGGCGGCAGCACCACTAGGAGCACCGGTATCGAAAGCACAACGCGCCGGGAGGGTAACTCCTGCCTTTCGAACCGGGCTCTCCCGTAAAAATGGGGGATTCTTAAGGGGGAGGCCGACTATGGAGCTGGCCCGCCCTTTGGGCCTGCTCCATCCGGAGGCATCCCCCTTAAGTGTGTCTTTGCCTACTTTCTGCACAAGCAGAAAGTAGGTCGCCGAAGGTCGTCACTCCGCCGGGGGCGGAGGCTTTGGGAGTGCGACGGGGGCGGGCAACCCCCTTAAGTGTGTCTTTGCCTACTTTCTGCACAAGCAGAAAGTAGGTCCTCGAAGAGAGAAGAAGGAGGCCCCGTCATGCGCTATGACGCCGGACAATTTGACATCGCCGTCATTGGCGCGGGCCACGCCGGCATCGAGGCCGCCCTGGCCGCGGCCCGGATGGGGCTTTCCACGGTGTGCTTCACCATCAACCTGGACGCGGTGGGCAACATGCCCTGCAACCCCGCCGTGGGGGGCACGGGCAAGGGCCACCTGGTGCGGGAGATTGACGCTTTGGGGGGCGAGATGGCGAAGGCCGCCGACAAAGCCTGCATCCAGTACCGGATGCTCAACCGGGGGAAGGGCCCCGCGGTATGGTCTCTCCGGGCCCAGGCGGACCGCCGCCGCTACCAGGAGGTGATGAAGCACACCCTGGAGCTCCAGGAAAACCTGTGGGTAAAACAGGCGGAGGTGACGGAAATCCTCACGGAAAACGGCGCGGTGTCCGCTGTGGTCACCGCCACCGGGGCCACCTACGCCGTCAAGGCGGTGGTGGTGGCCACCGGCACCTACCTGGGGGGCCGCACCATTGTGGGCGAGGTCACCCGGGACTCCGGCCCCGACGGCATGGCGGCGGCTCTGCCGCTGACGCAGTGCCTGATGGAGCTGGGGCTGTCCATCCGCCGCTTTAAGACGGGCACCCCGCCCCGGGTGAACCGCCGCAGCGTGGACTTCTCCAAAATGGAGGTCCAGCCGGGAGACGAAGTCCCCGTGCCCTTCTCCTTTACCACCGAAACGCCGCCGGAAAACAAGGCGGTGTGCTATCTGACCTATACCAACGAGGCCACCCATCGGGTGATCCGGGACAACCTCCACCGCTCCCCCCTGTTCTCCGGGGTCATCGAGGGGGTGGGGCCGCGGTACTGTCCCTCCATCGAGGACAAGGTGGTGCGCTTTTCCGAAAAACCCCGTCACCAGCTGTTCATCGAGCCCATGGGCCTCAACACCGAGGAGCTGTACATCCAGGGCTTTTCCTCCTCCCTGCCCGAGGAGGTGCAGGTGGAGATGCTCCACACCATCCCCGGCCTGGAGCGGGCGGAGATGACCCGGTGCGCCTACGCCATCGAGTACGACTGCGTGGACCCAACGGAGCTTTTACCCACGCTGGAGTGCAAAAAAATCCCCGGCCTGTACGGCGCGGGGCAGTTCAACGGCTCCTCCGGCTACGAGGAGGCCGCCGCCCAGGGGCTGATCGCGGGGGTCAACGCCGCGCTGAAGATCAAGGGCGAGCCGCCCCTGATTTTGAGCCGGGGGGACGGGTATACCGGCGTGCTCATCGACGATCTGGTGACCAAGGGCACGCCAGAGCCCTACCGGATGATGACCTCCCGAACGGAATACCGGCTCATCCACCGCCAGGACAACGCCGACAAGCGGCTGGCGGCTTACGGCCGCCGGGTGGGGCTGGTGAGCGGGGCGCGGCTGGCCCAGGTGGAGGAAAAGTACGCCGCCGTGGACCGGGAGATCAGACGGCTGGAGCACATGGGGGCGGCGCCGTCTCCCCAATTGGATAGGCTGCTGGAGGACAAGGGGGAGCCCCCCTGCCCCCACGGGGCCCGGCTGGTGGACCTGCTCCGCCGCCCCCGGCTGAGCTACGCCGATCTGGCCCCCTTTGACCCGGACAGGCCCGCCCTTTCCCGGGAAATCGCGGAACAAGTTGAGATTTCCGTCAAGTACCAGGGCTACATCGAGCGCCAGAACCGGCAGGTGGAGGAGCTGCGGAAGCTGGAGGACAGGCCCCTGCCCCCCGACGTGGACTACCTGGGCATACAGGGCCTGCGGCTGGAGGCCCGGCAGAAGCTGGACAAGATCCGACCGCTGAATTTGGGCCAGGCCTCCCGGGTGTCCGGGGTGTCGCCGGCGGATGTGACGGCGCTGATGATCTATTTGGAACGACAGTCTGAGAAAAAGGAAGTTTAGGGTATGAGATTAGTTTTGGCCGTTATCCTGTGCAAGGTCCTGCGGTTCGTCGGCGGGCTCATCGGCAAGGGCAGCTCCCTGCCGGGGCAGTTCGCCCTGAAGGTATGCCCCGATGTGCTGGGGCGGGTGAAGCTGCCCGCCCACATCATCGCCGTCACCGGCTCCAACGGCAAGACCTCCACCGTGGAGATGATCGCCGCCATTTTGACGGCGGACGGAAAGCGGGTGGTGTATAACAAGGAGGGCTCCAACCAGATCGAGGGTGTCACCACCCTGATTTTGTCCCACTGCTCCCTGGGGGGCAAAATGAGGGGGGACGTGCTGCTGCTGGAGAGCGACGAGCGCTACGCCCGGCACACCTTCCGCTGGTTCCATCCCACCCACTTCGTCATCACCAACCTGTACCGGGACCAGCTCACCCGCAACGGCCACCCCGAGTGGGTGTACGACGCCATCAAGGCCGCCATCCATCCCGACACCACCCTGGTGCTCAACGCCGACGACCCGCTGGTGTCCTGCTTCGCCCGGGACCACGACCCGGACAAGGTGAAGTGGTTCGGGCTGGATGAGTGCTCGGTCAGCACCAAGGAACACCGGGGCGTCTACCACGACGGCGCCCGATGCCCGGTGTGCAAGGGGCGGATGGAGTACTCCTGCTATCACTACGCCCACATCGGCCACTACTCCTGCCCCTCCTGCGGGCACAAGCGGCATGACACCGACTTTGCCGTCACCGCCCTGGATTTGAAGGAGGGAACGCTGACCATCAACGGCGAGACAGAGATCTCCCTGGCCTTCAAGAGCATCTATAACGTGTACAACATTCTGGCGGCCTGGTCGGTGTGCGCCCTGGCGGGGGCGGACAAGGGGGCCATGGCCGGGGTGATCAACAACTATATATTGAAAAATGGCCGGATGATTACCTTCCGTTTGGGGAATCACCGGGGCACCCTGCTCACCTCCAAGCACGAGAACTCGGTGGCTTACGACACCAACCTCAGTTATATCGCCGCCGTGGACAAGCCCTGCACGGTGCTGGTCATCGTGGACGCCATCAGCCGGAAGTACTTCACCGGCGAGACCAGCTGGCTGTGGGATATCGACTTTGACCGGCTCAACCTCCCTCACATCCAAAAGGTGATGCTGTACGGCAAGTACTGCGACGACCTGGCGGTGCGCTTCAAGTACAGCCATGTCCCGGCGGACAAAATCGAGGTGGGCGAGAGCATTTCCACAGCGGCGGAGTTTTTGCGGGAGAACGGGGACGAGGACCTGTTCGTGGTCACCTGCTTCTCCGACCGGGACAAGCTGCTGGCCCATGTGGAGCGGGACTGACCTACTTTTTCTTGAAAGAAAAAGTAGGCAAAAAGAACTTTTAATTCGCCACAGAAGTGGTTGGAATCAAACGTTTTCTGCACGGTAACGAAATGTGCTGTTGATAAGGAAGGAAATTATATGGAATTGACCATGTTACACCTTTATCCCGACTGCATGTCCCTGTACGGGGAGTACGCCAACGTGGCGGTTCTCCGCCGCCATCTGGAGGCCCTGGGGGTGACCGTAACGGTCCAAACGGCCCTGTTTGAGGACACGCCGGACTTTGCGCGGGCGGACTTCATCTACATGGGCGCGGGCACCGAGCGCACTCAGAAGGCGGCGCTGAAGGCCCTGCTCCCCCATAAAGACGCGCTGAAGGGGGCCATTGACCGGGGGGCGGCGGTGCTGTTCACCGGAAACGCCATGGAGATGCTGGGGGCCAGCGTCACTGATGCGGGGGGGGACGCCTGGCCCGGGCTGGAGCTGGCCGGCTTCACCACGGTGGAGACGGATTTGCGCTCGCCCGAGGACGTGGTGGCCCACACCTCCCTGTGGGAGAGCCCGGTGGTGGGCTTTATGAACAAGTGCTCGGTGACCCGGGGGGTGGACTCCCCCCTGTTTGACCGGCTGAGCCTGGGCTTTGGCAGCGAGGAGGAGAAGGGGCCGGAGGGCTATGTGTCCGGCAATGTGTTCGCCACCCACATCACCGGGCCGGTGCTGGTGAAAAACCCGGACTTTGTGGACTTCCTGATCAAACGCGTCTTTTCCCTCAAGGGGTGGGAGCCGCCTGAAACGCTCCCTGTTCTGCCCTACGAGCGGGAGGCCTACGCGGTGACCTTGAAGGAGCTGACGGCGCGAACTGGGGATTAAAAGTCCCCATGCAACCCAAACGTTACATTTGGAAACGGTAAAACGCTGGTCAAACCAACCGGTTTTGGTATGCTGGGAGCATCCATTCGACGAGGTGATACCATGAGCTTAGGAAACAAACTGGCGGCGGCCCGGCGGGCCAAGAACCTGACCCAGGAGCAGCTGGCCGAGCAGCTGGAGGTGACCCGGCAGGCGGTGAGCCGCTGGGAGTCGGACGCGGCCTATCCGGAGACGGACAAGATTGTGCGCATGGCGCAGATTTTGGAGGTGAGCTGCGACTACCTGCTCCAAGACGGCGTGGACGAGAAAGGAAAGCCCAACCCGCCCACAGTGACCCGGCTGCTAAAACAGGCCCAGGGGAAACGGGTAAGGCTGACCTTCTATGAGGACGACGGAATGCCCATCATCCACGAGTGGTGCGTTATCCAGGACTTCGACGGGGCTTGGGCCAATGTGGAGGTGGTGGTGAACAAGAAAAAACCGGAGAAAAACGAGGCGCGGCTTATCCCCCTGTCCGCCATCAGCACCATCACCTTCCTCAAGGACGGGGAGGCGGCCCGCCGCTCCTTCCTGGAGCTGAACTGAGGGGGGCCGGGGCATGGAATATTTTGGCGTGTTCTCGTTCATCATGGTGCTGGTCCTCATGGGCAAGGTGAGCCGGCTGGAGCGCGTTTTGCGGGACAACGGCATCGGCACCGTCCGGGCCGCGGGGCTGGGGGAGCAGATGAGGAAGCAGGTGGGAAACACCGTCACCCTCACGGTGGAGGCCGGCGACGGGGACATTATGGGGAAACAGTGCAGGGTGCTGGACGCCGACGAGAGCTGGGCCCTTGTCCTTGCCAACGAGGGCAAAAAGAACGAGTGCGAGAAGCTGATCCGATTAGACAGTGTGAAACAGATCAAAGTCAAATGAGGGAATGATATGAGCGAACAGTGGCTGGAGGTGACCCTCCCCGTCCCGGCGGAAAAGCTGGACCAGGTGTGCGACCTCCTCACCGCCAACGGCATGACCGGGCTGGTGGTGGAGGAAGAGGGGGATTTCCTCCGCTTTCTGGAGCAGAACCGGCAGTATTGGGACTATGTGGACGAGGACTTGGCCCAGCGCATGAAGGGGGCCAGCCGGGTAAAGTTCTACGTCCCGGACAGCGAGGAGGGGCAGAGACAGCTGCGCCAGTATCTGGCGGGGCTGGAGGAGTATGAGCCCCAGACCGTCTCCCTGCGGGAGGAGGACTGGGCCACCTCCTGGCAGAAGTATTACCAGCCCATCCCGGTGGGGAAACGGGTGTACATCGTCCCCGACTGGATGCGGGGGGAGCCTGTGCCGGACGGGCGGGTGCCGCTGTATCTCAACCCCGGCCTCACCTTCGGCACCGGGGCCCACCCCACCACCCAGCTGTGTCTGGAGCTGTTGGAGGAGGTCTTGAAGCCCGGCGACAAGGCGCTGGACCTGGGCTGCGGGTCGGGCATCCTGGCCATCGCGGCGCTCTCACTGGGGGCGTCCCGGGCCATTGGGGTGGACATTGACCCCAAGGCGGCGGACGTGGCCTTTGAGAACGCCGCCCTCAACGGCGTCGGCCCGGACCGCCTGTCCGTGTACGCCGGGGACGTGCTCAGCGATAAGAGGCTGGCGTCCAAGCTGGAGCCGGGCCAAAACCGGGTGGTGCTGGCGAATATCGTGGCGGACGTCATCATTCCCCTGTCGGCCAAGGCCGGGGAGTTTATGACGGAGGATGGGGCGTTCCTCACCTCCGGCGTCATTGAGGGGCGGCAGGAGGAGGTCAAAGCCGCTTTGGAGCAAAACGGCTTTGCCGTCACCCGCCACCTGGAGCGGGGCGGCTGGCACGCCTTCCAGGCTGTGCGGGATTGAAGGGCCCCGCCCTCCGGGGGCCTACTTTCTGCTTGTGCAGAAAGTAGGCAAAGACACACTTAAGGGGGCGGCCTCCGGGTGGAGCAGGCCCCAAGGGCGGGCCAGCTCCACAGTCGGCTTCCCCCTTAAGGATCCCCCGTTTTTACGGGAGAGCTCGACACGCGAGGTTGGCATAGCCCTTCCGGCGCCAGCGGCCTTCGACGCCGGTGCTCCTATTGGTGCTGCCGCTGGTGTCTGGTCACTGAGAAGCGGGCAAGGCCCACCACCCGCGCCTAAGCAGCGCACCGTCTGGCGGCGGGGCGGGCGTCGGCGGCGCGGAACGAGAGGACCGCGTTTTTTGTGAAGTTTTTCATGGAAAGACGGTTGACAAAGCCGCTCTGAGATTATAATATGGGAAAGTAGAAAAGCGTGACCTCTCACAATTTATTGTTGGGAGAGATAAAGCGTGAGTAACAAAGAAAACAAATGGTATATGAAATACCTCAGCACTGCAATTCCTGTACTCATTGTCCAAGGTATTTGGCATCTCATCAAGCGAGTGTATCAAGCCATTGTACATCGTGGTGAAGACCAAGAGTGCTGTAAGGCAACCGATGAGCACCCATATTATTCCCCGAACATTCGCAAAGACAATAAGCAATCTCAGTCCTTACTTATAGCCATTCCCCTTTTGCTTATCAACGGCATCTGGTATCTCATTAAACTGATGGCCTTGTCTTTGTGGCATTTTGGTGACTATCAAGAGTGCCGGAAACAAATGTATAAAGACCCCAGAAAGGTTAGCTACAGTGCTCGTAAGGGCATGGAACTCACTGAAATCGGGTGCACTTTGCTCTGCATTATCTCGATGCTACTGGTGTGTTTGTGTATACACATGTGTAAGATTAGTTGACGTAATCCGGCACTGCCCAGCTACAAATATCAAAGAGACCTCAGACTCAAGGGTCCCAAGATCCTGTGTTGTAAAAGGTCAATACAAACAAGGTTGCGATCAGGACAAGTACCCGGTATTCCAATCTCTCAGAGAGCCGCCCGCACGGTGCGAGGGCGGCGGGGCGGGCCCGGCGAAGATCACCTGGGAGCCGCGGACCCAACGCGAAAGCAAGTAGGCTCCGCCGGAAGTCCCCGTTACAGGACGCATGAGCGCCGCGCGTTGCGCGGAATTGGAGTGGTACCGCAGAGGTTTGCGCCTTTGTCTCCGTCTGGGGACAGGGGCGCTTTTCATTTCGATCATTTTTGTAAAGGAGATATCCCCCATGGACTACAACCAGACCGTACACCTGCCCCGCACCGACTTCCCCATGCGGGCGGGCCTACCCAAGCGGGAGCCCGAGCTGCTCAACCCCGAGTGGGCCAAGATCACCTACCACAAGCTGATGGACAAGAACGCCGGCAGGCCCCGGTTTGTCCTCCACGACGGCCCCCCGTATGCCAATGGCAATATCCACATCGGCACCGCCATGAACAAGATCCTGAAGGATATTATCGTCAAGTACAAGAACATGACGGGGTATCAAGCCCCCTACGTCCCCGGCTGGGACACCCACGGCCTGCCCATCGAGACCGCCGTCCTCAAGGACAAGAGCGTCAAGCGGGAGGAGATGTCCGTCCCCGAATTCCGGGACAAGTGCCGCCAGTTCGCCACCCAGTACGTGGGCCGGATGACGGAGCAGTTCCAGCGCCTGGGTGTGCTGGGCGAGTGGGAGAACCCCTATATCACCCTGCTGCCCGAGTTCGAGGCCAAGCAGATCGAGGTCTTCGGCAAGATGGCGGAGAAGGGCCTCATTTACAAGGGCATGAAGTCCGTCTATTGGTGCCCCCACGACCAGACCGCCCTGGCGGAGGCGGAGATCGACTACCAGGACGACCCCTGCACCACCATTTTTGTCAAGTTCCCGGTGAAGGATGACAAGGGCAAGCTGGGGCAGTACTGTGATCTGTCCAAGACCTTCTTTGTGATCTGGACCACCACCCCCTGGACCATTCCCGGCAACACCGCCATCTCTTTGAACGCAGAGTTCGACTATGTGCTCCTCCAGGCCCCCAACGGCGAGGTCTATATCATGGCGAAGGAGCTGGCCGAGGGCGTGTGCAAGCAGGCGGGGCTGGACTTTGACGCCTGTAAGGTGCTGGTTACGCTCAAAGGCAGCGATTTTGAGCTGATGGTGGCCAAGCATCCCCTGCTGGACCAGGACAGTGTGATTTTGAACGGCGACCACGTGACGCTGGAGGCGGGCACCGGCTGCGTCCACACCGCCCCCGGCTTCGGCGCGGAGGACTTCGATGTGTGCCAGCGGTACGACAACGCGGGGCTCACCCACATCGGCGTGCCCGTCCCCGTCAACGCCAAGGGGGTCATGACCGACGCCCGGTACAACGGTCAGTTCTACGCCCGTGGCAACGACATGGTGGTGGAGGACCTGGAGAAGGAGGGCTTCCTGCTGGCCAAGGCCCAGATCACCCACTCCTACCCCCACTGCTGGCGGTGCAAGCACCCCATCATCT